>ERZ1740070.51-NODE-51-length-88045-cov-10.144664_pt1 | contig 88045 bp, 89 predicted proteins | sample MGYA00581734_ERZ1740070 | MGnify/ENA primary metagenome ERZ1740070 (study PRJEB43018, sample SAMN04849744) | marine metagenome | isolation source: floating plastic debris | place: Pacific Ocean | collected 2008-09-01 | study: EMG produced TPA metagenomics assembly... | reverse complement strand
ATGACCTGTTGCCGTGGAAATGCGCATCATAGAGCGGCCAGACCGGACGCTTACTAAAGACCGCGCCTGCGCTGCGGATGGTTGCGACCCGGATGAGTGCTGCGAGTGCGGTGGGGACGATCCCGAGGGCGATGATTGCGATGGTAGGGCGCGGGCTGCTCAGGCTGGGCGGCCCTTCGATCAGGAGCATGGCGGGGATCAGGGCGGCGGCCCCGATGGTCAGGAGCAGGGCGGCCATTGTGATCGGGTCGATGGGCGGGCAGCGTCGGGTCATGATGCTGGAAACTGCGTAGGACATCGCCGCGCCGATGCAGGCGAGCTGTCCCAGCGGCTCTAGCCCTGTGCCGATGCGCAGCACGCCGGGGCCGATCAGGACAACCGCCCCGAGAAAGCCAAGGCAGACCCCGATGACATTGCGTGTTGTCAGCTTTTCATCCGTAAAGACATGGGCCAGCGGCAAGATAAACAGTGGCAAGGCCGCCATGGAAATGCCTGCAAAGGCCGAGGGCACGAACTGTTGCCCCCAGCTGAGCAGCGCGAAGGGAAGTGCCGTATTCAGCAGGCCAATGCTGATCAGATAGCGGGTCATGCGCGGTGTGAAGTCTGGCAAAGGACGGCGCAGGATGACCATCAGCGCCAGAAGGGCTGTGGCCCCCAGTGTTGTGCGCGCGCAGGCCACCGTGAAGGGGCCGTAGCCCTCCAGGGCGATGGTTACAACCATGAAGGTTCCGCCCCAGATCAGGCCAAGTGCTGCGATGGACAGCCAGTTGAGGGGCGTTGGTTGGGCGGGCATGGGGCTTTCGGATCAGTCGTGCAGGTCTCGGCTGTCTTTGGGCGCTTGCGCCCGATCATGCAAGCCATAGTCGCGCAGAACCTGCGCCACCCTGATCCGGTAGCCATCAAACATACCATCCCGCCCGGCCGACTGGGTTTGCCGGTGGTGATGGGTGTTGCGCCAGCGCAGGACCGCGGCCTCGTCTTCGAAAAACGAAAGCGAGAGCAGCTTGTCGGGGTTAGTCAGGCTCTGGAACCGTTCGACCGATATGAAGCATTCGACCTTTTCCAGGATCGGACGCAGGTCGGCCGCGTGTTGCAGATAATGGTCCATCTCGCCCTCGGCGGGCAGAACTTCGAAGATGACAGCGATCATGGAGCGTCCTGATGTGGGGTGGAGGCAAGGCGCAGGAAGGTCCGGTCCTCGCGCAGGATGAATTTTTCGCGTTGGGCAAAGGCATAGTTTTCCTGCCCCAGCGGGTCGACGGCGAGCCTTGTTCGGTAGTCTTCGTAGGCTGCAAGCGAGGGGATGTTGTAGATGCCGTAAGCCAGCGTGGTTGATCCTTCATGCGGGGCGAAATAGCCGATCAGGTCGGCCCCATTGCGTGGGATCGCTTGCCCCCAGTTCTGCGCATAGGTTTCAAACTGTGCCCGTTTTGTGGGATCGATATGGTACTTGATGATGCATGTCAGCATGGTGTCTCCTCTTTGCTGTCGCTGTTCTACCACCTTGTGCGACGCAAATGGTTCGGCTATGGTCGAACTATGCGAGAAGGGCCAGACATCTCACGCGTTGCCAATCTTATCGGCGATCCCGCGCGGGCGCATATGCTGACCGCTCTCATGACCGGCAAGGCCCTTACGGCGACCGAATTGGCAGGAGAGGCGGGTGTAACTTTGCAAACGGCGAGCGGCCACTTGGCAAAGCTGGCCGATGGTCAGTTGGTTCAGGTGCGCAAACAGGGGCGGCACAAGTATTTTTCGCTCGCGCATGCAGATGTTGCTGCAACACTTGAGGCACTGATGGGGCTGGCTGCGGGGCAGGGGACGTTACGTACGAGGACCGGGCCCAAAGATGCCGCCATGCGGCAGGCGCGGGTCTGCTACAATCACCTAGCCGGGCAGATGGGCGTGCAGATGTTCACCAGCATGCGGGCGCGGGGCCTGATCTGGGAAGATGGTGAGTCGCTGGGCCTAACCGATGCAGGGGCACAGTTTGTGACCACGTTTGGTGTCAGACTGGCCCCTTTGGAAACCGCGCGCGCGCCGCTCTGCCGGTCCTGCCTGGATTGGAGCGAGAGGCGCACCCATCTGGCAGGATCATTGGGCCGTGCGATGCTTGCCCGGATGGAAACGTTGGGATGGGCGCGGCGTGACGAGAGCAGCCGCGCACTGCTGTTCAAACCAACGGGCTTGGCGGGTTTCGAGGCAGCATTTCCAAATGAAAAGGGCACCCAGTAAAAGGGTGCCCGACAAGATGGGTCAAGACCCATCTTACGTCATTAGTTCTTGGCTTTGTCGACCATCTTGCCGTCGGAAATCCATGGCATCATTGCGCGCAGCTGCTCGCCCACCTGTTCGATCTGGTGTTCGTCATTGATCCGCCGTGTCGCTTTGAAGAATGGCTGGCCAACCGCATTTTCCTGCATGAAGTCACGCACGAATTTACCCGTCTGGATGTCGGTCAAGACGTCTTTCATCCGCTTCTTGGTTTCGTCATAAGGCAGAACGCGTGGTCCACTGACATATTCACCATATTCAGCAGTGTTCGAAATCGAATAATTCATATTCGCAATGCCGCCTTCATAGATCAGGTCGACGATTAGCTTCACCTCATGCAGGCACTCAAAATATGCCATTTCGGGCTCGTACCCCGCCTCGACCAGTGTCTCGAAACCCATACGGATCAGTTCGACCAGACCACCGCACAGCACGGCCTGTTCGCCAAACAGGTCCGTTTCGCATTCCTGGCGGAAATTTGTTTCGATGATGCCAGAACGCCCGCCACCAATGGCCGAGCAATAGGAAAGACCCAATTCCATCGCTTTGCCGGTCGCGTCGGTATGCACCGCGACAAGGCAAGGTACACCGCCGCCTTTGGTATATTCACCGCGCACCGTATGGCCGGGGCCTTTGGGTGCCATCATGATCACGTCGACACCGGGTTTGGGTTCAATCAGGCCGAAATGCACGTTCAGCCCGTGGGCGAAAGCGATGGCTGCACCTTCTTTCAGGTTGTCGTGAACGTATTTCTTGTAGGTATCCGCCTGAAGCTCATCGGGCATGGTGAACATGATCAGATCACACCAGGCCGCGGCTTCTGCGATGCCCATGACTTGCAAGCCTTCGCCTTCGGCCTTGGCCGCGGAAGGGGAGCCTTCACGCAGGGCGACAACGAGATTCTTTGCGCCGCTGTCGCGCAGGTTCAGCGCATGGGCGTGGCCCTGGCTGCCGTAGCCAAGAATGGCGACTTTCTTGTCCTTGATCAGGTTCACATCGCAATCGCGATCATAATAAACGCGCATATCATTTTCCTTCTGTGGCGGTTCGCTGCGCTTTATATCGCAGCGTGCCCGCATTGGAATTGCGGGTCGACGAAATTGGTGATAAAAACGAATATTGTTATTCGCATATAATGGCAGAAATAGAATTTCTATGCTTGATGAGCTCGATCGCCGTATTCTTCGCCAGTTACAAGCAACACCTGACATGTCGATGCCGGACCTTGCTGATATGGTTGGTTTGTCTCCTGCACGCGCCAGCAGGCGGGTTGATAGGATGCAGTCCGTCGGAGTGATTACCGGTCATCAGGCGATCATAGACTGGCGTGCGCTGGGCTACGCGGTTCATGTTTCTCTGCGGATCACGTTGGATAAAACAATGACCCGGGCCTTCGACGATTTTCTTGCCGCTGCGCGGGCCGTACCCGAAGTCTTGGAAATCCAGACGTTTCTGGGCAGAGTGGACGTGCGTTTGGCGGTGGTTGCGCTTGATCTGTCCGATTATCAAAGGCTTTACAGGGATCGTATCCTGATATTACCGCACATTGCAGACATCGAAGCGCTGATGGATGTAGCAAATGTCAAATCCGACCGAACGGTGCCCCTATGAATTTGGATGCATATGATCGGATGCTTTTGCGAGCGCTTGAACAGGATGCCGGGCTGCCCACGACGCGTCTTGCGGCCAAGCTCGGACTAAGCCAGCCTGCTACCTGGCGCCGTATCAAACGGCTCAAGCAAGGCGGCGTCATAAAGGGGCAGCGGCTTGTTCTGGATACAGCGCAAGTTGGTTTTGGCGTGACGGTTTTTCTTGGCGTGAAGATGGCCACAAAGAGCCGGGTTAGCCTTGAGGATTTTGAGCGCGCCATTGGGGCAATCCCAGAGGTGCAGACGGTTGATCATGTATTGGGGCTATATGACTATCGGTTGCGTGTTATTGCACGTGATCTGTCGGATTTCGAACGTGTGCTGCGACGGCGGATCATGACACTTCCTGGTGTCGGGGATGTCGAGGCGAATGTTCTGTTAAGCGAAGAGCGTCGGCCGGGTCCCCTTTAACGAGGTGGTAGCTATTGTATCATACCCTGTTGTCATGCGGGTTGAGGATGCGGATGGCAATGCTTCGAATAAAGGACAGGATGGCGATCGCGGTTTTCTGCGTCCTGATCACGCTTTTTGCAATCTGCATGACGACCACGTTGGAGTACCTTTTTTATTACGAAGAGTTCGTGACAACAGCCAGCGGCAAGAAAGCGTTTATCGTATCCGCAGTGGCTTTGCCGACAGCGTGGTATGTGGGCGAGGTTCTGCGCAAGAATTACCAGCTGACCCAAGAGCTTAGTGCGTTGGTCAATCGCGATAGACTAACCGATGTTGCCACACGTGATTACTTCTTTGCCAGGATGGAGGCAGCACCGGACGCTTATGGTGTGTCATTGATGGTGGATATCGATCATTTCAAGTCGATTAACGATACATATGGGCACATTGCTGGGGATGTTGTGATCCGTCATGTCGCCAAACTGCTGCAAAGCATGACCCGTAAAGATGACATTGTTTGCCGGTTTGGGGGCGAGGAGTTCATCGTGTTCCTGTATGACAAAGACCATGCTGCGGGTCTTGAAGTGGCCGAGCGCATGCGGCAATCAATTGCTGCCGACCCAGTTAGCTCGCAAGAGCATCTGATTTCAGTAACAGTTTCGATTGGCGGTTCGCTTAAGGAACGTCTGAATGATGTAGCGGAAGCAATTCAGCTTGCGGATGAGGCGCTTTATCGTGCGAAGTCAGGCGGGCGGAACCAGACGGTGTTTGCGGCGGATGGTAAGGTTGTAGAGCAGGTATCTGCCGCCTGAACGAAAAACGGTATACAAAGATAGGCTTTGATTTCAGCGCCGTTGCAGATTAGCCAGTGCCAAAAGGTAATCTGCGAGGATGCATGATGGACGGCGCAACAACCCCGATTGATCCAGATGGGCTGATGGAGTTTTCGGTCGTATTTACCGACCGATCCCTGAACCACATGAGCAAGGCTTTCCAGGGCGTGATGACGGATATCTCGGCCATGCTCAAAGAGGTGTATCAAGCCGATCATGTGGCTTTGGTACCGGGCGGCGGAACCTTTGGGATGGAAGCGGTCGCACGTCAATTTGGGGGTGATGCCCATGCATTTGTGCTGCGCAACGGTTGGTTTTCCTATCGGTGGAGCCAGATTTTCGAAGCCGGACAATTCGCTGCAAAGACGACGGTCATGAAGGCACGTCAGTCCGGCAACGACACGCGTGCGCCATTTGCACCGCCACCAATTGAAGATGTTGTGGCGGCTATAAAAGACGCCAAACCTGATGTCGTTTTTGCACCGCATGTCGAGACGAGTGCCGGGATCATCCTGCCGGATGATTATCTATGCGCAATGGCGCAGGCCGCGCATGAGGTGGGGGCGCTGATGGTCCTGGATTGCGTCGCCTCGGGATGTGCTTGGGTGGATATGAAAGCCACGGGCGTTGATGTTTTGATCTCAGCCCCTCAGAAGGGTTGGTCATCTACGCCATCGGCTGGTCTTGTGATGATGTCCGATCGGGCGGTCGAGCGCATGGCAAACACAACCGCCAATTCCTTTGCCGTTGATCTAAAGAAATGGCACAGCATCATGCAAACTTATGAAAGTGGCGGGCATGCATATCATGCAACCATGCCAACGGACGGACTTCGGGCGTTCCGGGATACGATGCTGGAAACGCGACAATTTGGGTTTGGCCGGCTTAAGGACGCCCAGTGGGCGCTGGGAAATGCCGTGAGACAGTTGCTGACGGACAAAGGGGTCCGGTCCGTCGCTGCAGAAGGCTTTGGCGCACCTGGTGTCGTTGTTAGCTATACCGATGATCCCGATATCCACAACGGGTCAAAATTTGCGGCAGCTGGCATGCAAATCGCAGCTGGCGTCCCGTTGCAATGTGACGAGCCAAAGGATTTCCGTACTTTCCGGCTGGGGTTGTTTGGGCTTGATAAGCTTTACGACGTGGACGCAACGCTTGCCCGTCTGACACCTGTGCTTGACCGCGTGCTCTAGCGGGCCCCCAAGCCCAATTGCATCAGGCTACGCCGAACGGGGGAGAGGCCATAAAGTGCCTCGATGCCTTTCGCCCGGATGTTCTGCACCAGCGGATTGCCAGCCATCGATGCCCGATTAAGGGCGTCAATGCCTGTGACCCGCAGTTTGATGTCTGCATGGCGGCGCTGTGCATAAGCCGCCAGCATCTTGGGGCTGCCAATCGCATCCGGTTGGGCAGTCGCCAGGTCCAGTAGGCAGGCCAAGTCCCGAAGCGACATGTTCAGACCCTGGGCGCCAATGGGCGGCATAACATGCGCAGCTTCGGCAACAAGCGCGGTGCGCGGTGCCGTCAACTGATCAGCAACCTGACTGATGATTGGCCAAATGCTGCGCTTGCTGGCCAAGGTCAGCGGCCCAAACCGCCAACCCGAACGATCGTTGATCTCTGCTTCGAAAGCCCTGTCGGATAGGGTTGCGCGGCGTTGGATGGCCGCGCCGCTATCCATCCAAACCACAGCGGAGCAGGGCTGTCCCTGATGATCCGGCAAAGGCACCAATGTGAAGGGACCACCGGCGCGGTGGATCTCGGTCGAGATATTGTTATGGGGTTCCGCGTGCGTAACAGCAAATGTCAGAGCCTTTTGACCATAACGCATCGTTGTCACACTGATATCGCGATCACGGCGAACGGCGGATTGGCGCCCGTCGGCACCAATGACCAGCCGCGCTGATGCCTGTGTGCCATCTGTCAGAGATACGATCGCCTGCTGAGTCCTTGGCAGCATGCGCACAAACCCTGCGCCGGGGCGGAAATCAACATTTGGCAGTTCGGCAAGCCGCGTCACCATCTCGCGGCGTAACAGCCAGTTTGGCAGGTTCCAACCAAACGGTTTGTCGGAGATATCGCGCGCATCAAAATCGCGCACCACATGAGGATCAGATGCGGCGTCAACGATCCGCATCACCTGCAAGGGGGCCGCAAACGGGGCAAGTTTGTCCCAGATCCCTGCCGCTTCCAGAAACTGTTGCGCGGGCTGCAAAAATGCCGTTGTGCGCAGGTCAGACCCTTCGGCGTCATCGGTTGTTACGGGCGATGTTGGATCAACAATCGTTACGCGGAAGCCGGCTGTGCCAAATGCTGCGGCGGCTGTCAGGCCCGCAACACCGCCGCCGGCGATCAGAATATTGGTTTCGGTTCGTGTCATGCGTCAGACATATGACCAACTGTGCGACGCGGAAAGGGTCAGCGCACAAGCTGCGACAAGAAACCTGTCAAATCGTCTGTATGGTGGTGGATATGCGTCGCGTCATGGTGCTCGGGATGTACCAGCACGGTCTGCATTCCCATCGCATGTGGTACTTTCAGATTGCGTTGCTCATCCTCGAACATTGCACCGGTCTTTGTAACAATCCCGTCTGTGCTGAAGATCTTGGCAAAGGCATCATGGGTCGGTTTCGGTTTAAAATCTGCATGCTCAACGCCATACACTGCGTCAAATACGCGCGTCAGGCCGCGCGCGGCAAGCACGCGTTTGGCGTGATTGTGGGACCCGTTTGTATAAACCACTTTGCGTCCGGGCAGGGCCCGCACAGCTGCGATAAGGTCTTCGCAAGGTGTCAAATGCGAGATGTCGATATCATGCACGTCTGCCAGAAAGTCATGTGGGTCGACATCGTGATGTTCCATCAAACCCACAAGCGTTGACCCATAGCTTTCCCAATAAGAATGACACAACTTGATCGCCTGATCTTTCTCAAGCCCCGTCAGGCGTGTCACATATCTTGAAAACCGTGCATCCATGAGCCCGAAAAGGTCAGCGGATGGGGGATAAAGCGTGTTGTCGAGGTCGAAGACCCACGTGTCCACATGTGAAAAGCGCTGCGCGATCATGTGGGCAAACTATGCAGGCGCTCACGCTTGCGCAATCGCTTTGGCTTGATTGGATCACCCGCAGAGTCGTATGGTCGACGCAACAATAGAGGTTTGACAGTTATGCAAGACCCCCGCGCATCGCAAAAAGACGCCTATGCCCTGATCCTTGAGGCGATTGACAACCACACGTACAAGCCCGGTGATCGGTTGGTCGAAAGCGAATTGGCCGAGCGTTTCGGCGTGTCGCGCACCCCAATCAGAGAAGCGTTGCAACGGCTTGAAACACAGTCGCTTTTGACCCGCGATGGCAGGTCCCTGATCGTGGCGTCACTGGATCATTCACAGTTGTCGGAACTCTACGTTGTGCGGGGTGAGCTGGAAGGTTTGGCCGCGCGCTTGGCGGCCCGGCATGCCACACCCGAAGAGGTGAAGGTGCTGCGTGACATGCTGGAAGATGACCACAAATTGATCGGTGATCCGATTGCACTGAGCCGTGCCAACCGGCGTTTTCACAAGCAAATTCACCTAGCATCGCATAATCGGTTTCTGGTGCAACAATTGGATCTGGTGCACCGTTCTATGGCGCTGTTGGCCACGACATCCATTGCTGCCGAAGGGCGCACCAAGGAAACGCTGCAAGAACACGCTATCATTGTCTCAGCGATTGAAAACGGGGATGGCGATGCAGCCTATCAGGCGTTGCGCGATCATATATCCGAAGCCTTTGTCACCCGCCTGAAACTTGACGCAGAGGCTGTCGAGGCGGCGGAGTAGCCGGGTTTTTCCAGCCTTTGGGAAGCAGAACGCCATGCGCGGTTTTGTCCCAATAAAACGGACGATGCGCCAGTTCCCAAAGACCCTTATACGCGGCCAGCGCCCCCAACGGAAAGTAAAGCTGCAGACTTAGCGCCCATTTGCCAAGCCATGGTTTGGATGCTTTGCGCACGCCGATAACGGCGACGACAAGACCTACCACCTCCGACATCACAAACAGCCCCGCCAAAGCCCAAAACGCCCATGACGGCAAGACGGCTTGCAAAGGATGATCAAAACCCAAAGGCAAAAGCCAGAAGGTCCAAAGTATGGGGGCCAGAACGAATTGCGACAATGTGCCAAGGAACAATAATTGAAAGCCAAGGAAACGCCGGGCCCCCAGATCACGCCAGAGCTGCAATGGCTGGCGCATGTGGACCCCATAAGTGATCGCGTAGCCCTTCAACCAGCGCGACCGCTGTTTGACCCAGGGCCAGGCACGGCCATTCGCCTCTTCTTCTGTGACGGTGTTGATCAGTTCAGTCCGGTATCCGTGGCGCGCCAGACGCACGCCAAGGTCAGCGTCTTCGGTCACGTTATGGGCATCCCATCCGCCTAAAGCTTCCAAAACGTCGCGCCGGAAAAACAGGGTGGTGCCACCCAGTGGGACGACCAACCCCATATGGGCCAATCCCGGCAGGATCACCCGGAACCAGCTTGCATATTCAATCGTAAAACACCGCGTCAGCCAATTGGTCCCGGCATTATAGTAATCCAGCGTCCCTTGCAGGCAGGCAACCTGCGGCCCCAGATTGGCAAACCGTTGTGCCACAACATGTAACTGGTCAGGGGCAGGAGCATCCTCGGCATCCCAGATGCCGATAATGCTGCCACGCGCAAAATCCAAAGCGTAATTCAGTGCACGTGGTTTCGTCTTTATTGTCCCTTTTGGAACGATAATGGCGCGCATCCATGTGGGCAGGATCGTACGGCCCAGCGTCTCGCGCGTAGTTGTATCGTCAGCTTCGAGAACCAGACAAACATCAAGCAGCGCGCGCGGATAGTCGAGCGCCTTGAGCCTGGCCAGCAAATGCTCTGCGATTGCGGTTTCATTATAGAGCGGGACCAGAACAGTGATAACCGGCAGCCGCGCGGGCGTGACAGATTGCGCAGCAGGCTGCGGGTTGCGTAGGCCGATTGAAGCAGCTGCAGCCTTTAGCAGCATATTGAACAACAAGGTGGTGATGGCCCAGCCCGCAAGGATCGTGAAAACGAAGGTGGGCGATAAGAAAAGACCAGCGGCTAGGATGGCGACCAACCCCAAACCCAGCAACAAGATGATCCGAGCATTCCAGTCGCGGCAGCTTTCAACCGCTGTCACCTTCGTCTCCGCCTGGTTCACAAGCGCGGGATCGCAGTGCTTCTGGACAGTGCGATTGAGCTGTTCTTCTGTCGTAACAGCCATGCGTACCGGTCCGAATACGGTTTCAAGCCGCGCCGTATGGCGCAAAAACTGGTCGGGACGGGGGGTCAGCACGACCGTCGTGCCGCCGATGCAGCGCCATGGCAGCAGGCCCAGTTTGAGGCAATCGGCGGGCCCAAAGCGCGTGATTAGGTTCGGGTCTGGCGCGTATTCCAGCGGATTTACAAACTGGCACTTTGCTGCTTCTGCAAGGATCCGCGCGATTGTGTATTCAGATATCCGATATTCCCGCGACAGGACATCAGCAACGCGCACTCCTTGTTGTGTCGCAATCTGGCGGACAGCGATGGCATCATGCGGCGACAAAAGGCCATGTGCCACAACCTCATCAGACAAGCATCTGTTACAGCCGCGGGGGGCTAGTGACTGGTTCGTTTCACGCGTCGTCTGATTGAAATGCAAAATGCTGTCCCCCGCACATAAGGCGGTAAGATGCAGGATGTTGGTTAATCAGTAGTTAAGAATCGTTCTCAACTAAGAGTTGTGTTTGTTGGCTCATTGCAGCTAAAAAGCGTTCAAACAGGTAGTAGCTATCTTGTGGGCCGGGGCTTGCTTCGGGATGATACTGCACGCTGAAAACATGTTTTCCGTCAAGACGGATGCCACAATTGCTGCCGTCAAAAAGAGAAACATGTGTTTCGATCACGCCAGCAGGCAGCGTTTGGCTGTCAACTGTAAAGCCATGATTCATCGAGGTAATCTCGACCTTGCCGGTCTCCATATCTTTGACAGGATGATTGGCCCCATGATGACCGTGGTTCATCTTGATGGTCTGGGCACCCAAGGCGAGTGCCAGCATCTGATGCCCAAGGCAGATACCAAAAACGGGGATATCAGTGTCCAAGACTCCCTTAATCATGGGAACAGCATATTCGCCCGTGGCTGCAGGGTCGCCTGGTCCGTTGGACAAGAAAACACCGTCGGGCTTGAGCGCCAACACCTCCTCTGCCGTGGCCGTGGCAGGCAGAACTGTCACATCGCATCCCGTGCTGGCAAGACATCTTAGGATGTTCCGCTTTGCCCCAAAGTCAATTGCGACAACTTTGTGCTTGGGTTCGGTCTGAGGCGTGTAGCCCTCTGGCCATGCCCATCTCATTTCATTCCAGTGGTACGACTGGGCACAGGTCACATCTTTGGCCAGATCAAGCCCTTCCAATCCCTGAAAAGCGCGCGCTTTCTGGACCAACGCTTCGATATCAAATTGACCCTCAGGATTATGCGCAAGTGCGACATGCGGCGCACCTTGCTGCCGAATTGCGCGTGTCAGACGCCGCGTGTCAACGCCACCCATGCCAATCCGGTTGCGTTTGGCCAGCCACGTGACCAGTTCGTCGGTTGCGCGCCAGTTTGAGGCGGCGGTTGGATCCCATTTGACGACCATGCCATCTGCCACCGGATCAGCCGTTTCGTCATCATCGGGATTCACACCGGTATTGCCGATATGCGGGAAGGTGAACGTAACCACCTGCCCTGCATAGGACGGGTCCGTCATGATTTCCTGATATCCAGTCATTGCCGTATTGAAACATAGCTCTGCTACTGTTTCGCCGGTTGCGCCAAAACCAACACCATAGAAGATCGTACCGTCAGCGAGGGCCAGACAGGCCGTAGGTGTCTGCGTCATGACATGATCTCCCACATTTGCCAAATTGATCTGCGTGTAAGTTGGTGGCGGGCGCTGGTCAAGGCATAGATCGTACCCTTGCAAACAAGGGCTGACGTTACGCAACGGGCGCTTGTCACAGGGCTGCAGGGGGCATAAGCTAGCGGTTCGTTTGACGGGACATAAACGGATATTCACTTATGGACATGCGCGACCGGGTCAATGCGGCCCTAAAGGATGCGATGAAGTCGAAAGAGGCGGACCGCCTGTCGACGCTGCGGCTGATCAATGCTGCAATCAAGGACAAAGATATCGCGCTGCGTGGGACAGCAGAGGAAGAAAGCGGCGTGCGTGATTCCGATGTGCTCGCCATTATGGGACGAATGGTGAAGCAGCGCCAAGAAAGCGCCCGCGCTTATGAAGAGGGTGGGCGATTGGAACTGGCGGAAAAAGAGCGCTCGGAAATCAAGGTGATCGAAGAGTTTCTGCCAAAGCAGCTGAGCGAGGCTGATACGACAGCAGCGATCGACGCGGCGATTGCAGATGTTGGCGCAACAAACATTCGTGACATGGGCAAGGTCATGGGTGCGCTTAAGTCGAAGTACACCGGGCAGATGGATTTCGGGAAAGCAGGCCCGATTGTGAAAAGTAAACTGGGCTAACCGTAAGATGGGTTTAAACCCATCTTACAATGCTTCAGATACGCAGTGCCGTTTTCAGTTCGTTGTAAAGAGCAAGCCTTTCTTCCGCATCCAAAAACGCGCCAATCTCAACCTCGCGATCGCCGCCGCGCAGCGTGATGTAATTTTCAACCGGTCCACCTTTGGGATGAAGGTGGACGGTGACCCAGTACCTGTTTGCCTCCCATTCTTGCTGCGGACCTTGCGGGTTGTGCCGGGTCAAATGCGCGGTTGTTGCATTGACCACAAGTTCTTCCAGCACTTCACCACGTTTGTAACTGATATTCAGCGCGGCCCACAGCCCAGCAAACATGAGAAGGAAGAAAGGCAATAGCCCCCACAGCACGGCCGTACCGACCACGGTAATCAGCGGCAAGGCGATCAAAGTTGCTGTCGCTCCCATAAACAGGACGAAATCCTTGCGCAAAAGAGAGCGATAGGGCCAAAGGCTCAGTTCCCAATGCGGGTCATGATGAGGCGGTTGCGTTGACCATTCGTAAGGCATGCACGATATTTAGCGCGTCCTGTGCGGTTGGCACATGCGAAAGGGTGTCACGTCCTTTTTTTATGTCCGTGTCAGACAAATCGTTCTGCCGGTGGGACGAAAGCTGCAGTTCCACACTTAAAGCTGCAGGTAGGTGTGACCGATATCTTGTGCTGAAACTGTGAAGCCAATCCTCACCGCTATCCGTCAATGACAAACTGGGTGGTCCATTGACTGCGTGACCAAACAATATGAATACAAGTGCGTGAGGTGGCGCTGTTGGAGAATTCTTTTTGCCGGACCTCTGGCATAGCGTCTTCATCAAAAAAGAAACCCCGCCATTAAGTAGCGGGGTTTCCTAATGTCAGTGTGCTGGCTTTTTGTCCCAGTCTTCGCGCTTGGGCAGCGTTTCAAACGTATGCTCGGGTGGCGGGGATGGCAGTGTCCATTCCAGCGTGTCTGCATATTCGTTCCACGGGTTGTTTTCAGTGACCCGCTTGCCTTTTGTTAGGGTCCAAACCATCACACCAATGAAGAACAGGAATGATGCGAATGACAGGAACGCGCCCCAGCTTGAGACGTAGTTCCAGTAAGCAAAGGCCTCTGGGTAGTCGATGTACCGGCGTGGCATCCCTTGGCGGCCAAGGAAGTGCTGAGGGAAGAAGGTCAGGTTTGCACCAATGAACATCGCCCAGAAGTGCAACTTGCCTGCCCACTCAGGATACATCCGGCCAGCCATCTTCGGCAGGTAAAAATAGATCCCCGCAAAAATTGCAAACACCGCGCCCAGCGACATCACATAGTGGAAGTGCGCCACAACGTAGTAGGTGTCGTGATAAACACGGTCGACACCAGCTTGGCTCAGCACGATACCGGTCACCCCACCAACAGTGAAGAGGAACAGGAAGCCAAAGGCCCAAAGCATTGGCGTCTTGAACTCAACCGAACCGCCCCACATTGTGGCGATCCAGCTGAAGATTTTCACACCTGTCGGCACCGCGATCACCATCGTGGCCAGCATGAAGTAGGACTGCTGTGTCAGCGACATACCCACCGTGTACATGTGGTGCGCCCAGACGACAAAGCCCAGAACACCGATGGCCACCATCGCATAGACCATTGGCAGATAGCCAAAGATCGGCTTGCGACTGAACGTGGCGATGACGTGGCTGATGATGCCAAAGCCGGGGATAATGATGATGTACACTTCCGGGTGTCCGAAGAACCACAGAATGTGCTGATACAAGATCGGGTCGCCACCCTGTTCCGGCTGAAAGAAACCAAAGCCGAAGTTGCGGTCCATCAGCAGCATTGTGATCGCACCGGCAAGCACCGGCAGTGCCAGCAGGATCAGCCATGCGGTGACAAAGATCGACCAAGCGAAAAGAGGAACCTTGTGCAATGTCATGCCCGGTGCACGCATGTTCAGAAACGTCGTGATCATGTTGATGGCACCGAGGATCGACGACGCGCCCGACAGGTGGACTGCGAAGATCGCGAGATCCATCGACATCCCACCTTCGCTCGTCGATAGCGGTGGATAGAGCACCCAACCAACACCAGATCCCGCCTGACCGTTACCACCTGGTGCCAGCATTGAGGCAACACCCAGAGAGGCACCGGCGACAAACATCCAGTAAGACAGGTTATTCAGACGCGGAAATGCCATGTCCGGTGCACCGATCTGAAGCGGCATGAAATAGTTGCCAAAACCACCAAACAGCGCCGGAATAACAACGAAGAACATCATTAGGACGCCGTGATATGTGATCAAGACATTCCAAAGGTGCCCGTTTGGCGTACAGGGCACTGATGCGTCCGCAAACATACGGGCCCCTTCAAGGCACATGTATTGCACGCCGGGGTTCATCAGCTCCAACCGCATGTAAACGGTGAATGCCACGGAAATGAACCCGAGAACACCTGCGGTGAACAGATACAAGATCCCGATATCTTTGTGGTTCGTTGACATAAACCAGCGGGTGAAAAACCCACGCTCGTCTTCATGTGCGTCGCCGTGGATGGCTGCGTCTGCCATTTTGGCTCTCCTCGTATTGGCTACATCGTAACGACACCGATTCATTTGCCGGCGCGTATTTATCGCGGTTCTAAAGTGTTGTGCTTAAAGGAGCAATAATCGATCCACAGTTGGCGTTGGGTAATATTGGCGCAGGGCGCTTGAACTTTGGCGTTATGGCGAAAACCAGGTCATGATGACTGCCCTACTGGCGCATCGTCGCGTCCGGGTTCATCAGGATTGCTTGAAAACAACGCGATTTTGTTGCCCTGGGGATCGCGCAGGTAGCCCACGTAGAAACGCGGACCGTAGGACGCACGAAATCCTGGGCGACCCTCATCAAAGCCACCTGCTGCGACTGCGGCGGCATGAAGTTCACGCACCTGGCTTTGGCTACGTGCCTCGAACGCCACCATCGTCCCATTCCCCGCGGAGGCTGGTGCGCCGTCGAACGGGGACTTGACGTAGAATTCAGGGGACGCAACCGACTGGTCATACTGCTGCGGCAGGGCGTAACTCAGATCGCCATGATAGTATTCAAGCTTATAGCCAAGCGCGGGCAGGAAAGCCGAGTAGAAACGTTCGGCCCGGCCGATGTCGTCAACACCAACGGTGACATAAGCGATCATTAGTTTTTCCTTTCCTACGCGTCTTGTAGGTTTTTTACGGGTGCAGCACAATTTGCGCGGCTGACTGCGGGCGTGGCAACCCAGCTTTCGACATCCGAAGTGCGACCACTCTTGTTTGAAACGATGTTTGCTGCTTTGCTTGATATCAAGAGATTTTGCGAGGCGCGGTATGGCGGCAGAGGATCCGGATTTCACCATTGGGATTGAAGAGGAGTATCTGCTGGTCGATCAGGATACTGGCCGCCTGGCGAAAGCCCCTGACGCTCTGATCCGTTCTTGTAAAGCGGATCTGGAAGGCAAGGTCAGCCCCGAGTTCCTGCAATGCCAGATTGAGATCGGTACAGGCGTCTGCCACACCATAGCCGAAGCGCGCGCTGATCTGAGGCATTTGCGCAGAACGGTCGCCAAACATGCCGGCGAATTCGGTCTCGCGCCGATTGCCGCGTCTTGCCATCCATTCGCCGATTGGAAAGATCAGCACCACACCCCGAAGGAACGTTATGACAAGTTGCGCCGCGATCTGGCCGGCGTCGCCCGGCGGATGCTGATTTGCGGGATGCACGTGCATGTGGGTATTCCCGATCAGGACATGCGGATCTCGCTGGTCAATCAACTGAAATACTTCCTGCCGCATCTTCATGCGCTATCGACATCCTCGCCCTTCTGGCAGGGCGATGATACGGGGCTGAACAGCTATCGTTTGACGGTGTTTGACAACTTGCCTCGCACCGGGTTGCCGCCGCGCATGGACAACTGGGACGAGTTTGTATCCACCGTCGATACGCTTGTCTCACTCGGGCTGATCGAGGATGCGTCCAAAATCTGGTGGGACCTGCGCCCATCCTCAAAGTTCCCGACGATTGAATCGCGCATCTGCGACGTGGCCCCCCGGATGGAGGTAACACTGACGCTTGCTGCATTGACACAATGCCTGACACGGATGCTTTGGCGGACATCCAGAGCGGGGCAGGGGTGGCCCACGGTCGCGAATTTCATGATTGGCGAAAACCGCTGGCGCGCGCAACGCTACGGCGTGTCAGACGGTCAGATCGACTTTGGGCGTAAGGCGATGATCCCTTTCGCTCAGGCCGTCGATGAAATTCTGGACCTGGTTGCCGAAGACGCCGCCGCTCTTGATTGCGTGGCTGAGGTCGCTGCGGCCCGGAAAATCGTGCAACACGGGACCAGCGCGGATCATCAACGCAGCGTGCGGGACAGCGCGTTAGCCAGCGGTGCGACCCAGCCCGAGGCGATGGCGGCGGTTGTCGCGTCGCTTATCGCAGACTTTCACGCGGATTTATGAGAATAGACATGTTTGAAGACGCCCGTTCAGAAACGCTTTTCGGCACGCCGCTTTCGCGGTTTTTGGTTGCTGACTACCAGGTTCTCAATGCCGAACTCTTGGCAGAGGCCGCACGATTGCGCGCTGAAAGCGATGGTGTACAGAAATCCAACAAAGGAGGCTGGCATTCTGATCTGGATTTCCTTGATCGGGATACCGCCTGCATCCAGCGATTGCGTGCGGCTGCCATTGAGGCTGTGAAAGAGGTCACCCGCCGCGTGACCACCAAGGTTGACCCTGATGATCTGACATTGAAAATCTCGGGCTGGATGAACGCCAATCCACGCGGTGCGTTCAATGCGCCCCATACACATCCCGGCGCCCATTGGTCTGGGGTGTATTACGTTGCGCAACCTTCTGTGGATACGGGCAATTCAGGGATGATCGAATTTCTTGATCCAAGATCAGACTTGCCCAATTGGCGGATCCTGCGGGCTAAACCATTCCGACCCAAGCGCAAGATCAGGCCGCAGGCTGGAGAGATCGTATTGTTCCCATCCTACCTGACCCATTGGGTTTATCCGAACGAGGCGGAAGAAGAACGGGTGACGATTGCTTTCAATGCGACCTTTTCAAAGCGGCGCCGCAAAAAAGGTTAGAATGCTGCAATGCGGATTTGTGGAAGAAAGGTCAGCCGATGTTTGGCGGTCCACAGGAAAACTTTCAACGCAAGCCATGAAACGACACAGCCGTCGCTGATGAAACGAGACGGCTGCGCGTAGTAAAGCGAGTGACTATTCTGATTTCGTCAGAAAAGCAGGAAGTCCTCGGTTGTCAGGTTAACGTCCTGTGTGAAGTTAATGGTAAGATCAGCAACGCCATCAAAGTCCTTGTCGATTTGAAGCGTGTTGCCCTCTTGCCGCGCGACAATATTGTTTGATCGCGTCACCACCACTTCGAACCCCCCGCTAAAGACCGCGTCTCTGTATTCATCAAATGTCAGGTCACCAATAAAATCGAAACCATCTTTGTCGTCCTGAAACAGCGCGATTTTGTCGATGCCCTCTTGGAAGAAACGGATTGTGTCCGGGTCATCCGCATCACTCTCGCCAGCGACGATATCGTAGGCAAAACGGTCAAATCCTGCACCGCCAGTCATCAAATCTCCACCTTGACCGCCTGCAAGAAGGGCAGAGTTCGTCGAACTCAGGATGTCAGCTCCGGCACCACCGGTTAGCCAACCACTGCCCAGCAGGGTGTCATTGCCATCCCCACCCCTGATCAGGTCGCGGGTCGGCCCGCCGATGATTGTGTCGTTGCCAGCGCCACCATCCAAAACATCCAGACCGTCACCGCCAGTAATGAAATCGTCACCATCGAGTCCGCGAATGGCTTCCGCATCGTCGGTGCCTGTCAGTCGATCATTGCCGGGCGTGCCCTGAATTTCCGATTGCATGAATATGTCTCCGTTTGATTTGTTGCGCTTTGCCAAGTTGTCTTTTTTGCATTGGCAGAACGGTTTTGACGTCAAATTCATGCGCCGTGGTGATCGTCCGCCGGCAACAACGAAACTCGCGCGGGGTCGCCGATAAGCTGCGCAAACCAAAGCGTATTCGTGCCGAAAAACCGATGGTAGCGGCGGTGCGCTGAGATCTTTCACGGGTCTGGCAAGTATAGGCCAGAGAGTCATGCTCGCGTGTTTGTGATTAGGTCCAACGGTGCCGGCTTGCGTCTGGCGGTGTTGGACGAGTCTGGCTCTACATTGTCGCTCTAAAGGTTTGGCGCAGCGCGATATCCACATCTGCCATGGTCACGGGCAATCCCAAGTCGATCAGTGACGTGACCCCATGATCGCTGATCCCGCAAGGCACGATCCCGTTGAAATGGCTCAGGTCAGGTTCCACATTGATGGACAACCCATGAAACGACACCCATTTGCGCAGGCGAATACCAAGCGCGGCGATTTTGTCTTCGGCTGGGCGTCCATCGGGTTGGCAAGGTTTTTCAGGTCGCTCGACCCATACCCCAACCCGGCCCTCGCGGATTTCGCCCTTTACGTTGAACGTCGCAAGCGTGGCGATGACCCAGGTCTCAAGGTTTTTGACAAAAGCGCGGACATCACGCCCGCGTCTGCCGACATCGAGCATGACATATACCACCCGCTGTCCAGGCCCATGATAGGTATATTCTCCGCCCCGCCGCGCTTCATATACCGGGAACCGGTTTGGGTCGATCAGATCCGCAGGTTTGGCCGAGGTGCCCGCAGTGTAAAGCGGCGGATGCTCTAGCAGCCAGATACACTCATCTGCTGTTCCGTCGATGATCCCCGCCACACGGGCCTCCATAAAGGCCAGCGCGTCTTCGTAATCGGTCAACCCATCAGTGATGATCCATTCCACCATGGGTCTGAGGTAACCCCGCTGGCCTTCATTTGAAAGGGGATCATTTCCCTCTTGGCATCGCAAAACGGCTCGTCTATGAGTGCCGCACTTACCAGCCTGTAGGACAAGCGGTCGTGGCGGAATTGGTAGACGCGCAGCGTTGAGGTCGCTGTGAGGTAACACTCGTGGGGGTTCGAGTCCCCCCGACCGCACCATCTTAAACAGCACCATGTTCTCCAACCGGTGCCTTTGACGGCAAGTCCTTGTCAGAAACCGTTTATCTCTGTGTCCTGCGAAATCATCATTTGCCGTGCTGATTGCCGCAACAATGCCCCTAAGCATCACGATTGTTTCCGATTTCCGCCTCGGTTTCGGCGAATTGGACGAATAACTGTTCAATATGATGTTAATCGACTTTCATAAGCATGCACAAAAGCAGTCCGCACGAAAATCGGCAGGCTCTGGTGCTGATGCGGCTTTGTTCCTGGCGATCTCGATCCGGAAAACTACGTTGTCGATTGCATGCGGGCGTCCCGGAGCAAGCCATGCAGCCGCTGCCAAATGCCCTTCGTACTTGTCCCTAAAGCGCACTTAACCAACCGCGATTGCCTCAAGTAGCCGGTTTTGACCAGCTTGCGTCTTGATCGAGCGTACAGCTTGTATTCGATTGCTTTCAGTCGCCAGATTCCGTTACCATCTGCTGCCAACCTTTGTCCAAGCCCTAACGGACCCAAACGCCGGTCAAAGGCAAAACGACAGCGCATCAGACACGCAGCTTTGAAAATGTATTGAGCGGTTTGACAAAGCCTTAACTTCGCTTGTCGCTAACTGCGTCATGGTCTCTTAACAGCTGCCCCCGTTTCAGAAAAGGGAAGCAGTCAAAAGTCGAAAGTGTCCAATTGCTCAAGCGCAGATTTCAGTGCGTTGCTCCATGCGGCCGTCGTTTTGGTATAGGCTTCGTCACCCTCTTCGATCCGTTGTTGTCGGTCAGTATGAAAGCTATCGTTTTCATAGATATGCAGATCGAGTGGTAAGCCGACAGACAGGTTTGATTTGATGGTGGAATCGAACGAGACCATTAAAAGCCGAACCGCTTCTGAAAATCGCATTCCAGGATCGTAGGCGCGCACAAGAATAGGTTTGCCATACTTGGTCTCTCCAATCTGAAAGAACGGAGAATCTTCCGTGATCTCGATGAAGTTGCCAGCGGGATAGACCAGAAAGATCGTGGGTTGTCCGCCCTTGATCTGTCCGCCAACAATGACGGATGCGCTAAAGCGGTCATCGGCCGTTTGGCCAGTTGGGCTGCTGTAGGAGATAACCTCTTTCAAAGTGGTGCCGACCAACCGCGCAACTTGGAACATCGTCGATTGGCGCAAGATGCTGGGGTCACGGTCCTCTGCTGCCTTGGACCTTTCATCAAGGAGTGCAACAACGGCTTGTGTGGTGGCCAGATTGCCGGCCGTCATTAACGTGATGGCGCGTTCGCCGGGGATAGTCCACGTGAACATCTTGCGGGCAGAGGAAAAGTTATCCACACCGGCATTTGTGCGTGTGTCTGACATAAAGACCAGACCAGAATTCAGGCGCATGCCCACGCAATATGTCATGATCGTTCCTTGATGTCTGTTGGGCTAGGTCTACTGCTGCACCTGTAAAGATACAATCAAGGCTTCAGAGCCAAAACCCCTGCGCAGGCCAGAAACAGGGGCCGCATCCTGCGCATCGCGGCCGATGGCCAGCCTTAGATATTTGTCATCAGGGCAAACACCATTTGAGACGTCAAAACCAACCCAGCCCAGCCCATCAATATGGACCTCGGCCCAGGCGTGGCTCGCGTCTTGGTCCACACGGTCCGGCATAAAAAGATAACCGCTGATATAGCGGGCAGGCAGCCCGGCCTTGCGCGCCGCAGCGATGAAGATATTCGCGTGGTCCTGGCAAACGCCATGACCGATGGCAATTGCATCTTCCGCGGTTGTGTGGGTTGCCGTCTTCCCGATTTTGTACGGCACTTTTTCAAGGATTGCTGCAGAAAGCGCATGTAGGCCGTCGAGCATTGTGTCGTGTTTTGCAACGATGTGCGACAGCGTTGTTACAGCGTCGCCCGCCTGCGTCCGTGTTGTGGGCTGTTCGAAATGCCAAAGCGGCGCGCGGCCATAAACAGGCCCAAGGATACCAGCGGCATCACGCGTCTGGACGCTGCCAGTAGCGGTCAGTTGCAGTGTTTGCGTGCCGGGTTCGGCGCTGACCAGATCAACATGATTGCCGTAGTGGTCGGCATACGTCGCTTCGATCTGCCCGCCTTCGACATTCAGTTCCCAGTATTCGATTTCCTGCAAAGGGTTCGGCAGGGGCCGCAGCCGCACCTTTTGCAGGGCATAATCGACCGGGTGGTCATAGTCGTAGCGTGTCTTATGGCTGACTTTCAAAAGCATCTACGCGTTAAACCTGTAGTCGTCTTCGATTTGCAGCCCGATTTGTGCGGTATCGGTCATCACGGCGCTGAGGAATTCGTGCAGACCTTCATCAAAGATCATGTCAATATCGCGCCCGCGTAGCCTTTTCTGTAAGGCCTTTGCCAATGCAAGGCTTTGCGTTTCATCATCATATTGCTTGGCAAGATAGGTCAGGTTTTCCTCGATCATCCCGGCGCAAAAGGCCAGTGATCGAGGCATCCGTCGATCCAGGATCAGAAACTGCGCAATATTGGGCGCATTATAATCGTCATCCCCGGCCCAACGGAATGCGCGATGGGCCGAGACCGAACGCAGAATCGTTTCCCATTGCACATTATCCATCCGGCTGCCGACGAAGGAAGGTGAGGGGAGCAAGGCATAGTACTTTACATCGATAATCCGGGCCGTGCTGTCCATACGTTCAACAAATGTGCCAAGGCGGCAGAAATCATAGATATCGTTGCGCAGCATCGTGCCGTGCAGCGCGCCGCGAACCAAGGCTGATTGCTGTCGGATCGCTGCCAAAACCTCGGGCAGGTCTGTTTCAGGAATCGGATTGCGCAAACGGTCGGCCAGCAGCATCCAGGTTTCATTGACGGCCGACCAGACTTCAGTCGTCAATGCCGTTCGCACCATGCGCGCATTGTCACGAGCTGCCTTGATAACCGATTGGACCGAACTTGGGTTATCCGCGTCGCGCAGCAGAAAATCGATGACCCGCGCACTGTCATAGCCGTCATGTTTGGCCTCATATGCTGCTTGCGCGGCAGAGGTGACGATGACCGATTTCCATTCCGAGGTCGGATCATTGGACCGGGTCAGGGCGATCCGAAACCCTGCCTCGATCAATCGCGCTGTGTTTTCGGCCCGTTCAAGGAACCGGAACATCCAGTAAAGCCCACCTGCGGTTTTTCCCAGCATATCAGTCTTCCAAAACCCAAGTGTCTTTCGTGCCACCGCCTTGACTGGAATTCACAACCAGGCTGCCTTCGGTCAATGCAACGCGGGTCAGTCCTCCTGGCACGATGTCAACGCCGCCCGGTGAAACCAGCGCAAAGGGACGCAGATCTACATGGCGGGGCGCCAACCCGGCCTCGGTAAAGATCGGAACGGTTGAAAGTGACAGGGTCGGTTGCGCGATGTAGTTTGCGGGCTTCGCTTTTAGCTTGGCAGCGAAGTCTGCCAGTTCCTTTTTCGAAGCAGCCGGCCCGACCAGCATGCCGTAGCCGCCTGAGCCATGCACCTCTTTCACGACCAGATCTGCAAGGTTATCCAGGACATATTGCAGCGTATCGGGTTCTGCACAGCGGAAGGTCTCCACATTTTTCAGGATCGGCTTTTCGCCGGTGTAGAATTCAACAATCTCGGGCATATAGCTGTATATCGCCTTGTCATCGGCCACGCCGGTGCCCGGTGCATTGGTGATCGTGATATTGCCCGCACGATAGACATCCATAATCCCCGGTACGCCCAGCATTGAGTCTGGATTGAAGGTAAGTGGATCAAGGAAATCATCATCAACCCGGCGGTAGATCACGTCGATCACTTTGTAGCCCTTGGTCGTGCGCATCGCGATACGGCCATCGACCACCCGCAGGTCATGACCTTCGACCAATTCCACACCCATTTGATCGGCCAGAAAGCTATGCTCGTAATACGCCGAATTGTGAATGCCGGGCGTCAGCACCACGACGCAGGGCCGCCCTTCGCAGTATTTCGGGGCCGCCGCTTCGAGCGATGCGCGCAGGTTTTTTGGGTAGTCGCTGACGCGTTGAATTTTGATCTTGCTGAAAAGCTCCGGGAACATCTGCAGCATCGTTTCGCGGTTTTCCAGCATATAGCTGACGCCTGACGGGGTCCGCGCGTTGTCCTCTAGCACAAAGAAGTCATTCTCGCCCGTGCGCACGATATCCGTGCCGACAATATGGGTGTAGACGCCACCTGGCGGGGTGAAGTCGATCATCTGGGGCAGAAAGGCATCGTTTTCAGCGATCAGACGTTTTGGCACGATCCCCGCACTGATGATCTCTTGCCGATTATAGAGGTCATGCAAAAACGCATTGATACCGCGCACCCGCTGTTCGATGCCTTTGGCAAGTCGGGTCCATTCAGAGTTCGCCAGAATGCGCGGAACCAGATCGAAAGGGATCAGCCGTTCCTCTGCGTCGCTTTGGCCGTAGACGTTAAACGTAATGCCGGTTCTGCGAAAAAAAGCCTCGGCTTCTTTTGATTTCGTCTGCAGTCTCGCATTGTCCTGCTGCGCGAACCAGTCGCTGTAAGTACTATAGGGTGAACGAACACCCGTACGCCCTTGCAACTCGTTGAAAAATCTCGCGTCGTTAACCATTTGTTTACGATACCGACAGCGAAGGGATTTACAAGTTCGTCCTGCCTGTGTCGCAAGTTTTGAGCCGTCATGCTGTACGCTTGCTCAAAAAAGCCGCGACAGCTTATTGCGATACGGTTCGATTATTGAGCCGTTCGAGGTTCACAATAGTTGACAGCATCAGGCGGTCATGGCTCCAGCTTTCGACCGGGCGGATCGCCAGCGTAATGCATGTCACTGTGGCAAGAAGCGACATCAGCAAGACCGGTCCTAACCGGTGGCTACCGCTTGATTGGCCCTGTTCGATCATGGAAATGATACGCTGTTTCAAAAAACCCTCGGAATGATTGGCGCGCTTGCGCAAATCAAGCTGCACGAACGGGACGCTAGGGGTCACGATCTGTGTGGCCGGGCCGGTGTTCAAACTGTTCTGACAAGCCCGCAGCAAGCATTCACAATAGGCGCGTGTTGCGTGGGTCTTGCGGCCCAGCACCTGCTGATCACAAGCCAGTTCGCGCAGGCGTTCAACGTCTCGTTTACAGCGGGCAAAGGCAGGGTTCCAGAAGAAGAACGGACGCATCAATTCCAATGCGATTTCCCATGCCAGGTCACCCTGGCGGATGTGTTGTATCTCATGGGCGACAGCAATACGTGCATCGTTGCTGTGTGCCAACAAACCTGTAGGCAGGACCACATGGTAGCGCCACAACCCTCGCGTTGAAAACGGCACGCGGGTTTCGTGGCTGACGCGGATATCCACTTTACCGATGCTGCGCAGCGGATAGGCGCGGCCGATCAACCGGATCAACCGCCAGCTATTCTTGGCATTGCGGATCACCATTACGCCAAAGCCACTCAGCAGAAGACCAAAGACAGCAAAGCCCATCCAAGTGTTGAAGGATGCAATGCCATGCGTCCATTCAGAACGCAGCATCAGGAGGGATTCAAATTTAGTAGGGCTTAGCGCGATATTCCCATGTAGATATTGGGCCACCGCAAAGTCCGACAGACTGAACCCACCTCGCACTGAAACCAGCCCCCATCGCTGGCATGTCTCGATGCAGAAAACGATCAGCGGTGACAGGAGCACCATCGCAATCAGGCCGTAGAGTAACCGAAGCTGTGTCAGATATGCCGCGCGTAATGAGGTACGTGCCAGTGTCCATTGCAAGACCATCCAGATTGCCGTGACTGCGATAAGCAGCACGTTCAGGTCAATGTAAGCGTTTAAAGCGTTTTCAACTGTCATTGTCGGTCAACCTCCTGTCCAGAAGTGCCCGTATTTCTGCCAGCGCGTCCTCGGTCATGCCCTGATCATCCACTAACCGCGCGACCATTGAGGCAGGCGTGCCGTCGAACAGCTTTTCCGACAGATCGCGCAAGGTCTTCGCCTGATAGGCATCCTTGGCCAGCACAGGTCGATAGATGAAGGTCTTGCCCCGCTTTTCGCTGGTCACAAATTCCTTTTGTTCCATGATCCGCAGGATGGTTGCAGCAGATGTGTAAGCAAGATCCCGATCAGGCGCGAGCCGTGCCAGTACATCTCGCACGGTCCCTTCGCCCAGAGCCCAGAGTTCGGTCATAAACTCAAGCTCGACCTCGGTGAGAAACTCGCTTTTCTTTTTTTGCCGCATCATCCATTCCGATTGGTTTTTTTGATTGCTCTCCCCCGAGAGCAGTAAATACGAAACTCTTCGTGAGACCAAAGAAAAAGCACCTACACTTTCCAAAAGCAGAAGATCAGCCAAGCGATGGCAAGGCCAAGCGGCACCCAAAGTGGCGTACCAAACAGGCCAAGCCACGCAAGGAAGATGTAAGCCGATCCCAGAAGCCCCAGAAACAGCCGGTCACCGCGCGTGGTGGTCAGCCCCAGCACGCCTTTACGTTCGCTTGTGCCGGGCCAGCGGATTTCGATGAAGGTGATGATCGCCATTGTGGTGAAAAGGGCTGCGAAAAACAGGGCCGTGGGCCATGTCCAGGCCATCCAGGATAACATGTCAGACCCTCCCCAGGGCAAAGCCCTTGGCGATGTAGTTGCGCACGAAATAGACCACGATCGCGCCGGGAATGATCGTGAGCGTCCCGGCAGCGGCCAGAAGTCCCAGTTCATAGCCCGCGCTTGATGCAGTCTTGGTCATCTCGGCTGCGATCGGTTTTGCATCAACCGCCGTCAGGTTTTTGGCGAGCAGTAGTTCGACCCAAGAAAACATGAAGCAAAAGAACGCTCCTACCCCGACCCCTGACTTGATCGCGGGCAGAAAGATCGTCACGAAAAAACGCGGGAAGGAATAGCCGTCCACGTAGGCGGTTTCGTCCAGTTCTTTGGGCACGCCGCTCATAAATCCTTCGAGGATCCAGACGGCGAGCGGGATGTTGAAAAGGCAATGGGCGAGGGCGACCGCGATATGCGTGTCGAATAGCCCAACCGCCGAATAAAGCTGAAAGAACGGTAGGACGAAAACTGCTGCGGGGGCCATACGGTTGGTGAGTAGCCAGAAGAACAGGGTTTTGTCGCCGAGGAACCTGTAGCGTGAAAACGCATAGGCCGCTGGCAGCGCCACACAGATCGACAGGACCGTGTTGATGGACACGTAGATGATCGAATTGACGTAGGACCAATACCAGGACGGATCGGTGAAGATGGTGATGTAGTTGTCCCAAGTGAATGTCTGCGGGAAGAGTGAGAAGCCCGACAGGATCTCGTTCGTTGTCTTGAAGCTCATCGCGACAAGCCAGTAGATCGGCAGCATCAGGAAGGTGATATAGATGATGGGGACGAGGCTGCGTTTTTTCATTTTGCGTCATCCTTCGTCATCAATGTGTAGAACAGCCACGACACCAGAAGAGTGATGGCAAAATAGATCAGCGACATCGCGGCTGCCGGTCCCAGATCGAACTGTCCCAAGGCAATTTTTACCAGATCAATCGACAGGAAGGTGGTCGAGTTGCCGGGACCGCCGCCGGTCATCACGAAAACCTCGGTGTAGATGTTGAAACTGTCCATGAACCGCAAAAGGATCGCGATGGTCAGCACCTGTTTCATCTTGGGCAGCTGGATGTAGCGGAAAACTGACCAGTTGGATGCGCCGTCGATCTTGGCCGCCTGATAATAGGCATCCGGGATCGAGACGAGCCCCGCATAGCTGAGCAACACCACAAGTGAGGTCCAATGCCAGACATCCATCGTGATGATCGTGGCCCACGCCGCCAGCGGGTCCTGGGTCATGTCATAATCAATGCCCAGCGTGGTGTTCATCAGATACCCAAGCAGGCCGATATCAGGCAGGGCAAAGATGTTCCACATCGCCCCAACCACGTTCCATGGAATCAGCATAGGCAAGGCCATCAGCACCAGACAGACCGGCACCCAAGGCCCCTTGCGTGGCATGGACAAGGCGATGGCGATACCCAGCGGGATTTCGATCAGCAGGATGATGCCCGTGAACAGGAATTGTCGCCCCAATGCGGCATGGAAACGGTCAGAGTTCAAAAGCTCTTCAAACCACCGCAACCCTTCCCAGAAGAAGACATTGTTGCCGAAGGTCTCCTGCACCGAATAATTGACCACAGTCATCATCGGGATCAGGGCGTTAAACGCCACCAAAAGCAGTACGGGCAGCACGAAGAACCATGCGCGTTGGTTTTGGGTTTTCATGATGTAGCCCTCGTGGCGATCCAGCCATCGCGGTAAAGCCGCGTTTTACTGGGGTCGAATGACAGATGCGTGGCGGCCCCTTGCAGCGGAGCCTCGCCATTGATGATTGCCTTGACGGTTGCATCGCCCACCTTGGCCTCGACCACCGCGTGGCGGCCAACATCCGAGACTTTATGCACGACCGCTGGCAGACCTTGATCACCGAGTGACACGAATTCCGGACGCACACCGATCTGTGTCGCGCCTGTGCCTTGCCTAATCTCGCCTTCTAGGGTGATCAGATTGTCGCCAAAGAACGCACCACCCTCGCGCACCTCGCAGGGCAACACGTTCATCCCCGGTGATCCGATGAAATGGCCGACGAAAGTATGCGCTGGGCGTTCAAAGAGCTCCACCGGCGTCCCGATCTGCACGATCTCGCCCTCCTGCATGACCACAACCTGATCGGCGAATGTCAGCGCCTCGGTCTGGTCGTGGGTGACGTAGATCATGGTCGCGCGCACCTTCTGGTGCAGCTCTTTCAGCTTAGATCGTAGTTTCCACTTCAAATGTGGGTCGATGACGGTGAGCGGTTCGTCAAACATGACGACATTCACGTCGTCACGGACCAGACCGCGGCCCATGGAAATCTTTTGCTTGTTGTCTGGCGACAGGCCAGCGGCCTTCTTGCCCATCATGTCGGTGACCTCCAGCATCTCGGCAATCGCCATGACGCGGGTGTTCACCGTCGCCTCATCCACACCGCGATTGCGCAGGGGGAAGGCGAGGTTGTCGAAAACGGTCATCGTGTCGTAGATGACCGGGAACTGGAACACCTGCGCGATGTTGCGCTGGTTTGGGGGCAGGTGGGTGACATCCTTATCGTCAAACAGGATTTTGCCATTCGAGGGTGTGAGCAGCCCAGAAATGATGTTCAGCAGGGTGGATTTGCCGCAGCCCGACGGGCCGAGCAGGGCGTAGGCCCCGCCATCGGACCATGATAGGTCGATTTCCTTGAGCGCGTAGTCTTCGGGACCCTTGGGGTTGGGGTAGTAGCTGTGTTTGAGGTCGGCGAGCGTGATCTTGGCCATCAGGCGGCACCTCCGGCGACGACATGCCCGTCTTCGGCGAAGAGCATGCAGGCGGACGGGTCGAGATAGAATGGATGATCCTCGCCTACCTTGTAAGGGTGGACGCCATGAGAAAGGGATACCCAATCGGCGTCCGGCATCGCGAAATGCGCGCTGCTTTCAGACCCGCTGAGTTCGGTGACCAGCACGCGGCCGTTCAGTTTGACGGTGTTCGCGGGGTTTGGTTTCGGTGTGACGTGATGCGGGCGGACAGCGATATGATAGGTGCCATCGGGGGCATCCTTCATCTTGGCAGAGTCCCAGCGTGCGCTGTCGCCCATGATCAGTGTGCTGCCCATTTTGGTCACGCGTGCGACGTTGATTGGTGGGTCGGAAAACACCTTCGCCGCCATCAGCGTTTGTGGCTTGCGGTAGATTTCGGCTGTGGGGCCGAATTGGACAACATGGCCGTCATCCATCAAAGCGGTGGAACCGCCGAGCAATAGCGCTTCTTCGGGTTCGGACGTGGCATAGACCACGACGGCCCCGCGACCGGCAAAAAGTTCGGGGAGCTGTTCGCGGAGTTCTTCGCGCAGCTTGTAGTCCAGGTTTGCAAGGGGTTCGTCGAGGAAAACAGCCCGGCTTTCCTTGGCAATCGCGCGGGCCAGCGCGGTGCGCTGTTGCTGCCCGCCGGACAATTCATGTGGGCGGCGGTGCAGCATCGGGCGCAGTTGCAGGATATCTGCCGCCTCTTCCACGCGGCCTTGAATTTCGGATTTCGCCATGCCTGCGACCTTCAGGGGGGAGGCAATGTTGTCGAAAACCGTCATGTGTGGGTAATTGACGAAAAACTGATGGACGAGGCTGATATTGCGTTTCTGCGTGCTGAGCTTGGTCACATCCTGACCGTCCATCTCGACCGTGCCGGATGCGATGGGATCAAGCCCCGCCATCAGCTTGATCAGGGATGTCTTGCCTGCGCCTGTTTCGCCCAGCAGCACGTTGAAATGCCCGGTCTCGAACGTCAGCGAAGTCGGTTTGATATGGGTCTGCCCGGCGACCACTTTGGTAATTTTGTTAAGTGTGATGGTCATGATCTGCCCTTCGGTAGTGGCCGGGGCGCGAACGCCCCGACCGATGTCGGCGCCACCTGGGGGCGGCACCCGACAGGGAGCTTATTCAGATGCCCAGCGGGCAACGAGTTCGTCATAGTTGACGGTCTCGCCCTGCGGCTTCTCATTCTCCAGCGGAGGCTTGGCGCCGCCATTTGCGAACCAGAATTCGGCATCCTGTGGCTCGTTCAGGCGTGGACCACACCCGCCATAGACGTTTGCGGCTTCGTCGGCCTGCTGCATCCGGGCCATGGTGATGTCCATTTCTTCGGCCAGACGATCCATGGCTTCCTGCGGTGTGAACGCGCCAGAGTTCACGTCACCGATCTGTTGCCACCAGATCTGGGCCAGCTTTGGATAATCCGGCACGTTGATGCCGGTTGGTGACCACGCCACCCGGTCAGGCGAGCGGTAGAATTCCACAAGACCACCCAGTTGTGGTGCGCGTTCGCTGAACGACTCATGGTTGACCGAACTGTCGCGGATGAAGGTCAGGCCCACATGGGACTTCTTCACATCCACCGTTTTGGATGTCACGAACTGTGCATAAAGCCATGCGGCCTGCGCGCGATCCGCAGGGGTGGAATTGAGGAAGGTCCAGGACCCCACATCCTGATAGCCAACCTTCTGGCCTTCTTCCCAGTATGGACCGTGTGGAGACGGCGCCATGCGCCAAAGCGGGGTACCATCGGCATCGACTGTGTTGTTGCCCGCTGATTGGGGGGCAACCATGTCGGCGGTAAAGGCGGTGTACCAGAAGATCTGCTGGGCTACGTTACCTTGCGCAAGTGCAGGCAGGGACTGGTAGAAGTCATAGCTCGCAGCGGCTGGTGGCGCATATTTCCGCAGCCATTCGTCCCATTTGCGGATCGCATAGACGGCAGCCGGACCATTGGCCGCGCCACCACGAGACACGGATGCGCCAACCGGGTTACATGTGCCTGCTTCCATCCGGATGCCCCATTCGTCAATGGGCACACCATTGGGCTCACCCACGGAACCCGCACCGGCCATTGACAGCCAGGCATCGGTCATCCGCCAGCCAAGGTCGGGCGCGCGTTTGCCGTAATCCATATGGCCATAGATGCGTACACCGTCGATTTCCTGAACGTCTTCGCTAAAGAACTCGGCAATGTCTTCGTATGCGGACCAGTTCACCGGCACACCCAGATCATAGCCATACTTGGCCTTGAACTGTTCCTGTAGGTCTTCGCGGTCGAACCAGTCTTTGCGGAACCAGTAAAGGTTGGCAAATTGCTGATCCGGCAGCTGATAGAGGTTGCCGTCTGGACCGGTCGTGAACTGGATGCCCATGAAGTCTTCAAGGTCCAGCGTGGGCGATGTGGTGTCAGCCCAATCGCCTGCCATCACCTCGGTCAGATTATAGGCCTGCTGCAGGCGCGAATGGGTGCCGATCAGATCACTGTCATTGACATAACCATCATAGAGATTCCGGTTCGTCTGCATCTGGGTTTGCACGGCCTGAACAACTTCACCTTCGCCAAGGATCTGGTGGTTGACCTTGATGCCCGTGATTTCCTCAAACGCCTTTGTCAGCACCTCAGATTCATATGAATGGGTCGGAATGCCCTCCGACAAAACGTTGATTTCCATCCCGGCATAGGGCTCGGCGGCCTGAATGAACCACTGCATTTCAGCAAGCTGTTCGTCCTTTGACAGCGTCGATGGTTGGAATTCCTGATCAATCCACCGCTGGGCTGCGGCTTCATCAGCCAAAGCGGTATTGGACCCCGCAAACACGGCAGATACCGCGACTGCGGAGAGCAGATACTTACGCATCTTGTCTCCTCCCTTGAGATATATTGAGCCGGTTTTTGCCGACACGCTAATGTGATGATGATGAAGCGGTTCTGTCAAACTAAAATTTTAGTAGAAAGAGATTATTGCGCTAATATACTGATAAAAATGAAAAATATTCTCCTGTGTGATGTCGTGTTGTGCTTGAAATGCCCGCTGCCTCTTTGCGTTTTCTTGCACAAAGCCTTCGCGAAGGCACCTGCCGCCTTTGGCAGATCGGCTCTGGGTTTCGGACCAAGTTGGACATATGCAATCAACAACGGCTTGTTTTCAACTGCGCAATCTAGTCGGCCTGCAGGTCTACAAGATACAATTTTCCGAGTCATTTGAGAGGCAGTTTGAGCCACTTTTGGGAGGAACGGGTAGATGGCGCCCCTTGGAGATTGGTCTCTCATCGGCACACGGCTCATAAGAACAGCTTCAGCAAGGACGCCGAGAGCGAGACCTAACCATCCTGCCCGTTTTTCGAGGCATCAGTCGCGTTGTCGCCGCCACTTGCGACGCAGGTCGGTGTTGTCGCCAGCTCAAAGCAGAACAGAGCATGAAGTCATTGAATCGCAGTACCCCAAAACGACGCAGCATGATTGATCATTGGTTTTGAGCAGGCGGCGGTAGGCTTGTCTTACAAGTGCTTCATGTTTTGCGTTTGCCGGTCCGCTGAGCCGTTTTTTTGGCACACAAACATCTCTTGATGCATTTCTCTATGTGCTATTGTTTTGGATGACTTGCCCGTCACGAACTAGATAGCACATCAAGCCCAAAGACATGTCTTCAGTTTCAATCATTATTTCCCAGTACTTTGCAGCTGCTGCTGGCCTTACGCTAAGACCGGATGGAGTATTGCTTCAGAACGGTGACACGCTGTTGCAAGCCAAAGTTGCGAACGGTCGGATATCTGCGCAGGCTCACTACGATATACTCGGGCTTGTGGCAAAACAGGTACCCGACCGGGCCGCCTTGTCGGTGCGCTACGCGAAAGCCATTGATATAGATAAGTTGGGGACGCTTGCGCTGGCATGCAAAGCGGCACCGAACCTCTCTGGTGTGTTGCAACGTATGTCCCGGTATCACTCCATTCTGTCTGACAGCGTCCGCTATCACTTAGACACAGAAGGCAGGTCAGTTTTCTTGCGACAAGAGATCGTAGCGGGATCTGGTCCCGGTTTGGTGTTTTCCCCCGAGGCCGGATTGTCGGCAATGTACTGCGCTATCGATCAAGTAGCAGTTGACAAGATCACGCCGGATTTGGTGACCTTTCAACATGCGCCGCCGCGCGATGTACAAGTATTTGAAGAATTTTTCGGCTGCAAAATAAAGTTTGGCGCAGGGGCAGACGGCATTTTGTTTTCTCAGGTCAGCCTGAAGACGGAAAACCGACTAGGTGATAAAGCCCTATCGGATTTTCTGACCAAGCACCTCGACAATGAGCTAAAGCAGCTCACTTCCGATCCGTCGTTGGTACGGACAACGAAAGAAGAGATCGCCCGGGTATTGAGCGAGGGCTTGCCTAAGATGGCCGACGTCGCCTGCGAGTTGGGATTGAGCGTCCGATCCTTCCACCGGCGCCTGGCCGAGCACGGTGCCAGTTTCCAATCCCTCACTGAGGAAACGCGTCGTGAAATTGCACTCAGCATGCTGCGGGATGAAAGTCGTGCTTTGTCTGAGATTGCGTTTCTAACTGGGTTTTCTGAACAAAGTGCATTCAACCGTGCATTCAAGCGCTGGACGAAGCAGACACCTGCCAGTTATCGAAAGTCGCTTTCGCGCTAAGGCTGCGTTTGGCCGCGCCGGTCAATAGAGTGGCGGCCGCTGTCAATATCTTGGTTCGCGGCATCCGTACTCCTTGGTCATCAAACCAAGCCAAGGAGCAAATCATCATGAAAGACCAACGCATTCTCATCGTCGGTTCAACCGGCAAAACCGGATCTCGTGTTGCCAGACAGCTGGAGGCAAAAGGACTGACCGTGCGCCACGGCAACCGGCGCGCGGCAATTCCATTTGATTGGGAAGATCCTGACACTTGGGCGCCGGCACTTGAAGGTGTGGCCAAAGCCTATGTCACCTATTTCCCTGATCTCGCCTTTCCAGGTGCCGTTGAAAAGGTTGCGGACTTCTGCAAGGTCGCAAAATCCACAGGTCTTGATCACATCGTCCTGTTATCCGGCCGGGGTGAGCATCACGCCCGCTTGGGTGAAGAGGCCGTGAGGGCATCGGGCATCGACTATACGCTCGTCCGATCAGCTTGGTTTGCACAGAATTTCAGTGAAGGCTATTTGCGCGATCCAATCCTGGCAGGTGTGCTGCCGATGCCAGGTGGCATGATTCAGGAACCGATCATTGACATTGATGATATTGCCGATGTCGTAGTCGCTGCTTTGACCGAAGAAGGCCACAAGGGCGCGCTTTACGAGGTCACTGGCCCACGCTTGCTGAGTTTTGCCGATATGGCCCGCGTGCTGTCACAAGCCACCGGTCGCCCAATCCAACACATACCGATCACCTTCGAAGACTTCCATGCAAACATCGCGAGCTCTGGTGGGGATTTCGTGGCGGATGTCTTCACTGCGATTGCACGCGAAACGCTTGATGGACGGAATGCCAATGTCTGCGATGGCGTTGAACGTGCGCTTGGCCGCCCGGCGCGCGCGTTTGAGGCCTATGCGGAAAAAGCGGCGGGATCAGGCGCATGGAGCGCGGCAGCTTAATCCTGGATCTCGTGAAAGGGATTGTCTTGTGGCGCTGAACTCTTTGGAAAATATGAACCCCGGTGTCATTGGCGTATTGCCCCTTGCGTTTGCTGTTTCGGCCTTGTGCGTCTTTGCCTTTCTTAGCGGCGCGCCTGGCAGACAATCCCAACTCTAAGCAAACCTGTGGCATGCAAAGGATGCATGCCACCACTTTCCCTTCTACATGAGAAAAGAAACGCTATGTCACCTTCCATTCTTATCTTCCTGCAGTTTGCCATCATAGCCTATGCAATCGTTAGCGGTGTATTTTTGGCATTCTCTGATTTCATCATGCGCTCGCTTGGCCGGACCAGCGGGACTGGCGGCGTCGAAGCCATGCAAGTCATCAACCGAGAGGTTTTTCGCTGGGTATTCATGACATTGTTCATCGGCATGGCCCCGGTTTCATTGCTAATAGCCGCATATGGCGGTTTCATGCTTGGTGATGGTCCTGGCATTTTGATGGCGATTGCGGGCTTCATCTACATTATTGGATGCTTTGGTGTGACCATAGTGTTCAATGTGCCCATGAATGAAGCGCTCGCGCGAATGGATGCATCATCTGCAGATGCCCAAGACTATTGGAGCAAAACATATCTGCCGCGGTGGACTGTTTGGAATAGCGTTCGGACCGTTGCCTGCGCTGTCTCGGCCGCTTTATTACTGTTTGGGTTGTTTTTGTTGACGCAAAACGCAGCACCTTCCGTATAAAGCGAAAACAAGGCATGGCCCGATCAGCATTATCAGGCAAGACAAGCAACTGAAATTGATGATCCGCGTGAGTAGCGTTGTCAGGGCCACTGCAAACACTGCAAGGAGCCTTTGGCAATCGGATCGACTGCATACATGCGGAGCAAAGCGTCAATAGCTGCATTTTTTTGCAACTCCCCACATGAGAATGCGCAAATGACTGACCGATAGATGTTTCTGATTGACGAGGGGCGACTCTCGTCAAACTTGCTCTAACCGCATAGCCTGTTTGAAGACCAAGTTTGCGCAAGGGTAGGGGGGATAGCAGTTGGACGTCATTATAGCGGTGCTTCTTCCCTTAGCAGTTGTTGTGATCATGTTCAGCCTCGGACTAGGGCTAACACCATCGGACTTTCGGCGTATTTTGCAGCGCCCCCGTGCGTTCTGCATTGGCGCATTCAACCAAATCCTTCTGCTTCCTATCCTGGCATACATCACTATTTTGGTGTTTGGTTTCACGTCCGAAACCGCTGTTGGTATCATGATCCTCGCGGCGTGTCCGGGCGGGGCGGCAAGCAACATCATCACAAAACTGGCCAACTGGGACGTTGCACTTTCAGTGACATTGACGGCGACGTTTAGCTTAACCTGCGTTGCAACCATTCCCATTGTTCTGGATTTTGCTGTACCTCACTTCATGGGATCCGCCGCCCCGGAGGTCGACATTGCAGCAACAGCTATAGCGGCCTTTTTGCTGACGGCCTTGCCGATCACGCTTGGCGTCACGCTGCGCGTCGTCGCGCCGACAACCACGGCCATCGTGGGGCCTATTTTCACCAATGTGTCTGTCATCCTGTTTGTCGGGGTGATCGCCGGGGCAATTGTATCGAATTGGCAGGTTGTCACAGATAACATTTCAAGGCTTGGTTTGGGGCTGTTTTCCTTGGTTATTGCTTTGACGATCATTGGTTTTTGTGTGTCGCGTTGGCTGGGATCGTCTGACACGGAAGCAAAAACAATCGCGATTGAGACGGGCGTTCAAAATGGTGCTTTGGGCCTGGCAATCGCCGGTCTGTTGGTTGCTGATGGCCCGACGTTCAACGCCTATGCAATTCCTGCAGCACTCTATAGTGTTGTGTGGCTCGCAACTGCGCTTCCCGCTTTGTTTGTGATGATGAAAACGTACTGATACATCTGCTGAAACACGCCTACATCAGACACTGCTGCGCGTTGGCCTTGTTGAGGTTCCAATCACATATGGGTTTTGGTCCGGCGCATAAAACGCAAAGGATCCGCTACCCCACAAATGCGCGATAAGTTCGGCGGTGCGCCGTTCCGAAATGTTCCGCTTTTGACGGATGTGGATCACGGCCCAACGCCCCCCACTATCCCTGCCGCGATAATCATATCGTCGCACGACATTATGGGGATGAGATGGTGGCGGAGGAGGTGGGATTCGAACCCACGGTAGACTTTCACCTACGTCGGTTTTCAAGACCGGTGCATTCAACCACTCTGCCACTCCTCCGACCCGCCCCTGTTACCGGGTGAATTCCGATTCGAAAAGTAAGTTCGTATTTCCGTGAAAATCCGCCGACATGGTGGCGTTGAGACTTCCAAATCTTGCCATCGGGCGCTATCGTTTCCGCACATTTGCGTGTCTTTTCGGCGTGTTTGGGACAATATGCGAGATGATCGTGCATAGGGCGGAATGAATAAGGTTGGTAAACAGCCGAACCTTCCTACCCATATAGGGACAAAAGAGGGGCATAATATGACAGGCTTGGTGATTGCGACACGGCGCGTGTTGTCGATGGGCGTGGTGCTTGCGGCAGCGGTGGCGTTGGGAGCATGTGATGAAAGTGGTCAGTTTGCGCTGTCGGGTGCCGGAGGCACAGAGGCGCGCGCAGATAGACCATCACGTTCAATACAGACCCAGGTCGAAGGGCGGGATGTTGAACGACCGGATATCTTTGAGGTCAATGATCGCGGTCTTTGGGACGGACGTCCGTCGCTTGGTGGCGTGTGGGTTGCGCATCCTGACGTACAAGATCCCGAGCGCGTGATCATTCGCAATCCCGCCAATGGGCGATCAGTTGTTGGAGCGCTTTTCCGGCGCGAGCGTGAAAACCCGGGGCCGTTGTTGCAGATCTCATCTGACGCGGCCGAGGAGTTGGATGTTTTGGCTGGCGCGCCGACGGCTTTGAGCGTGATCGCTTTGCGTCGGGAAGAGGTCGTGGTCGAAGAGCCTGCCGAGCCGGAGGTAAACCCAGTTGTTGCATCATTGGAGACGCCTGCGAACGTTGAAGCAACGCCGCTGGATCCAGTTGCAGGTGCAGCAGCAGCTGCGATTGATGCGGCAGAGGATGCCGGAACTGCAGCTGTCGATACCGCAGCAGATGATGCCGGGGCAGTAGCTGTCGTTTTGCCGGCAGCTGTGCCGGCGTCAGAAGATGCTGCAGCAGAGGCGGATGAAGCCAGCCCGGTCACCGAGGATGCAGCAGTTTTGTTGCCGTCTCCTGATGCTGCGGGTGAAGCTGATCTGACGGGGCCGCAGATCCAGGTTGGTGTTTTCAGCGTTATGGAAAATGCCGATGCCACAGCGCAGCGTTTGCGAAATGCCGGCATTCCTGCATCGGTTCAGGTGCAACAGGCCGGTGGGCGTGATGTATGGCAGTTGATCGCCTCACCTGCAGAACAGGATGCGGATGCAGATGCGACGATTGCACGGATTAACGCCCTGGGACTGCTTGATGCTGTACAGCTGGATGACGGAGAAAGCTAAATGATTTCATCTGTTGTAACTGCATGCCGTGGTAATCTGGTCCGCGCCATTTGCGTATTGCTTTTCACGGCAAGTGTTGCCAACGCCTTTGAGACCCGTGCGACAGCTGCTTATGTGCTCGACCAGACAACGGGCACTGTTCTTTTGTCGAAAAACGCCCAGAATCCGCTGCCGCCAGCTTCGATGTCAAAGCTCATGACCCTTTATATGGCTTTTGAAGCGGTCGGCGATGGCCGTCTGGATATCAACGAAGTGTTGCCGGTTTCCGCAGAGGCTGCGGCTTATGGCGGTTCATCAATGTTTCTTGACACAACAGACCGGGTCAGCGTCGAAGATCTGCTGCGTGGTGTGATTGTGCTGTCTGGCAATGATGCGAGTGTTGTTCTGGCAGAGGCATTGTCGCCAGATGGTACAGAAAGCGGCTTCGCTCGATTGATGACAGAACGCGCCAAAGAACTTGGCATGGCACATTCGAACTTCACGAATGCCAGCGGCTGGCCAGATGCCGGACACCGCATGTCGATGGAGGATCTTGGTATACTTGCTGATCGGCTGATCACTGATTTTCCAACCTTTTATCCTCTCTTCGCGGAAACGGAGTTTGCGTTTGACGGGCGGGTTCCGTCGAATTCGCGCAACCGCAATCCGGTCTTATCGATGGGAATTGGCGCTGACGGTTTGAAGACCGGTCACACCCAGGAGGCCGGATATGGTCTTGTTGGCTCTGCCAAACAGGGCGACCGTAGGATCATATTCGTTATCACCGGGCTGGACACAGTTGCCGCACGTTCACAGGAAAGCCAAAAAATCGTCAATTGGGCCTTTCGGCAGTTTGCCGAAAGAGACCTTGTGCGCGCAGGTACACGTATCGCGGAGGCAGAAGTCTGGATGGGCGAAAGTCCCCTGGTTGGGCTTACGGTTGCAGAGGATGTTTCGCTTTTGGTTCCGGTTCTCAACGATGATGAAATCGAAGCCGAAATTGTTTACAGCGGGCCTATCGAAGCGCCGATTGTTGCAGGTGATCAACTTGGCGAACTGGTCGTGCAACTTGACGGTTTGCCGGAAAAGCGTCTGCCACTTGTTGCTGAAAGTGATGTTGTCAGGGGCGGTTTTGCGACCCGCTTGCGGACTGCCGCATTGGTGTTGTGGGATAAGTTCGGGCCGGTCGGTGGTGAGACGGGTGAAGACGCAGCAGACGGCGCATGACACGGCCAAGATTTATCACCTTTGAAGGTATCGACGGTTCCGGAAAATCTACCCAAGCCCGACGCTTTGCTGAACACTTGGGCGGGCAGGGCGCGGATGTTGTGCTGACCCGCGAACCGGGCGGAAGTCCGGGAGCAGAGGAAATTCGACAGCTTGTCCTGACCGGAGACCCGGACCGATGGTCAGCCGAGACAGAGATTTTGTTGTTTACAGCCTCTCGCCGTGATCATCTGGAAAAGACGATTGAACCGGCGCTTTCGGCGGGAAAACATGTCATCTCTGACCGTTTTGCCGATAGCACGCGCGTTTATCAGGGGGCGACGCGCGGGGACTTGCGCGGCATGGTTGATCAGTTGCACACGCTGATGATCGGGCGCGAACCTGATTTGACCTTCATTATTGATATGGACCCGGCAACTGCCTTGGAACGGGGTCTTGCGCGGAAATCTGGAGAAGACCGGTTTGAGGATTTCGGTTTGCCGTTTCAGGAAACCTTGCGCCACGGCTTTCTGGCGCTCGCCCATGCGCATCCTAAGCGTTGTGTTTTGATTGATGGTGACCGGACGGTTGAACAAATCGCTTCTGAAATCGCGGCTTACGCATGAGCGATGACGCCATCCCCGAACCCGACCGGATTGAAGGTGCGCCACATCCGCGTGAGACGCCTGTGCTTTTCGGGCAGGATCAGGCGCAAGCGGCATTTCTGAATGCGTTTGGATCGGGCCGCCTGCATTCGGGCTGGTTGATTACTGGTCCGCGCGGCGTGGGAAAGGCGACATTGGCGTGGAAGATCGCCACATTTCTTTTGGCAGGTGAAGAGGGAGGCGGGCTTTTTGGGGACCCATCGCTTGATGTTTCGACCGATCATCCTGATGCGCGTCTGATCCATGCGGGTGCCCATCCGCGGCTGGCACTGATCCGCCGCCCGTGGGATGATAAAACCAAGAAACTGCGGGCTGAAATTACTATTGATGCAGTGCGCAACCTCAAGTCCTTTTTTCACATGTCTGCCGCCGATGGCGGGCGACGTGTGGTGATTGTGGATGCTGCGGACGAATTGAACAGGAATGCAGCGAACGCGATCTTGAAAGAGCTGGAAGAGCCACCAGCAGAAACAACAATTCTGCTCGTCTCGCATCAGCCTTCGCGTCTGTTGCCAACCATCCGGTCGCGTTGCCGCGAATTGCGATGTGCGCCACTTGGCGCTGCAGACCTGCAATCGGCCCTCGAACAAGCGGGTCATCCGGCGCAAAACAGCGAAGCCTTGGCGACGCTTGCGGGCGGCTCTGCGGGGGATGCGATCCGCTTGCTGGGGCATGACGGCATGATGCTTTATGAAAGCATTGTCAAAACGCTCGAAGGTTTGCCGCAAATCAATCGGCAGGCGGCATTGAAACTCGCCGATGCGTGTGTGGGGAAGGCGGCTGAAACGCGCTTTGCCATGACATTGGATCTGATGGATACGTTCTTGTCCCGAGCAGCGCGTGCCGGGCTGATGGGCGAACCGCAAACCCAAGGGGCCAGTGGCGAAGCACGCCTGCTCGCCCGGCTTGCCCCCGATGATCGTGCTGCAAGGGCATGGGCTGCGCTGCAACAAAACCTTTCTACCCGTGCCCGTCATGGGCGCGCGGTGAACCTTGACCCTGCGGCACTGATCCTTGATATGATCTTCAAGATCGAAGAGACGGCGCAAGGTGTCGCCGCAGCGTGAAAGCGGCCCCAATGACCCAAGCGACCATCGTTGACAGCCACTGTCATCTGGACTTCCCTGATTTCGACGCCGAGCGACCAAAGGTCATTGCCCGTGCATTGGAGGCCGGTGTGGAACGGATGGTTACGATCTGCACGAAGCTGCGGCTTGAGCCTCAGGTGCGTGCCATTGCCGAGGCACATGACCCGGTTTTCTTCGCCGCAGGCACCCATCCGATGAGTGTTGCGGATGAGCCGATGGCCAGCGTTGACGACCTGATCCGGCTGTCAAACCATCCTAAGTTTGTCGGCATTGGCGAGACGGGTCTGGATTATCATTACACGTCTGAAAGTGCAGCGGCGCAGCAGCAGTCGCTCCGCACCCATATCGCTGCAGCACGCGAGACGAAGCTGCCTCTGATCATCCATGCTCGCGCGGCGGACGAGGATATCGCGCGCATCTTGCGCGAGGAACACGCAAACGGCGCTTACAGCTGCGTTATGCATTGTTTCTCTAGTGGTGCGGCGCTTGCCAGTGCCGCGCTTGATCTGGGGTTCTACCTGTCCATGTCCGGCATCGCGGCGTTTCCAAAAAGCCACGAACTGCGCGATATCTTCGCAAGTGCACCGCTTGACCGTATCTTGGTAGAAACCGACAGCCCTTACCTTGCGCCGCCGCCTCATAGGGGCAAGCGCAACGAGCCGGCTTACACGGCCCATACTGCCAAGGTCGGCGCAGACATCTTCGGCGTCAGTTACGAGGACTTTGCCGCAAAAACGACTGCGAATTTCGACCGCCTGTTCTGGAAGGCCGCATAATGAGCGACCAGATCGCCTTTCGCATCTTGGGCTGCGGTTCATCAGGCGGCGTGCCCCGCCTAGGCGGGCTTTGGGGGGCATGCGACCCCGAAAACCCGAAGAACATCCGCCGCCGCTGTTCGCTCTTGATCACGCGGACCAGCCCGGCAGGAGAAACGCGCGTCCTGATCGACACCAGCCCTGATATGCGCAGCCAGTTGCTGGATGCAGGCGTCGGCACGTTGGACGCGGTCGTCTATACCCATTCCCACGCGGATCATGTGCATGGTCTCGATGATCTTCGCATGATCGTCTTCAACATGCGCCAACGGCTGCAGGTCTGGGCGGATGGGGACACCTCGAATGATCTGCTGGGGCGGTTCGGCTATGCCTTTGTGCAGCCCAAAGGCTCACCCTATCCGCCCATTTGCGAGCTTAACGCGATCAAGGGTGACATCACCGTCGAAGGGGCAGGGGGGCCGATTGTCCTGACCCCATTTGAAGTCGACCACGGATCAATTGAGGCACTTGGATTCCGCGTGGGCGATGTGGCCTATCTGCCGGATGTCTCATCCATACCGGAACCGGCTTGGCCGCATCTGCAAAATCTTGATTGCTGGATTGTGGACGCGCTGCGACGTGACCCGCACCCGACGCACTCTCATCTCGCAAACACACTTGCCTGGATCAACAAGGTCCAGCCAAAACAGGCCGTATTGACCAATATGCACAACGATCTGGATTACGCGACCATCGCCGCCGAAACCCCGGACCATATCCAGCCAGCCTATGACGGTCTGACACTGACATTCGCGATCGCTTGACTTCTCTTGTTCACAAATACCGCCGCCGGAGGCAGTCCAATGTAACGTGGGGCGCAGCCGCGCATTTGGGCCAGACATGACCGCTTTGATCGACGTGATCCTGCCGGTCTTTCTTGTGATCGGTTTTGGCTACCTGGCCGTCTGGCGCGGCCTTTTTAGTGATGCAGGCGTTGATGGGTTGATGAAATTCACCCAAGGCTTTGCGATCCCGTGTCTTTTGTTCCGTGCGATCTCGACCCTTGATCTGGGTCAGAATTTCGATCTGGCGCTGTTGGGCAGTTTCTATCTCGGTGCGCTTGCTGGTTTCGCCACTGGTGTGATTGGCGCGCGTTTTCTCTTTGGTCGCGGCTGGGAAGACAGCATCGCGATCGGTTTTTGCTGCCTCTTCTCAAATTCACTTTTGCTTGGTCTGCCAATCACCGAACGGGCTTATGGCACCTCCGCGCTAGAGGCCAACTACGCCATCATCGCGATACATTCGCCCTTCTGCTACGCGATTGGTATCACCGCGATGGAGATTGTGCGCAATCGCGGTGGCAGTATCGCCGCCTTGCCTGGAAAGGTGTTGCGCGCGATGTTCCAGAACGCGCTGATCATCGGGATTACGCTTGGGATCATTGTCAATCTGGGCCAGATCCCGATGCCCGGCGTTCTGACCGATGCCCTTGATCTGATGGTACGCGCGGCGCTGCCTGCGGCGCTCTTTGGTCTTGGTGGCGTACTTTATCGGTATCGGCCCGAGGGAGATTTGCGCACGATCCTGTTTGTTGTCGCTGTCTCACTAATCCTGCACCCGGCCATCGTATGGGTGCTGGCAGATGTGAACGCGCTGTCGGTCGAGGCGACGCGCTCTGCCATGCTCACAGCCGCCATGGCACCGGGTATCAACACTTACGTTTTTGCCAACATGTATGGCACGGCCCGCCGGGTTGCGGCCTCTGCTGTGCTTATCGGCACGGGCCTATCGATCCTGACTGTTTGGTTATGGCTTGCAGTCCTGCCCTAGGTTGGGGACATGCCGCGCAGCCGTTCGGATCTGCGGCGCAGCAACTCAACCGTTGCCAGCAAGATGATCGAGATTGTCACAAGCACGGTCGCGGCGGCCAAAATTGTCGGGCTGATCTGTTCGCGCAGGCCAGTAAACATCTGCCACGGCAGGGTCTTTTGTGCGGCTGCACCGACGAATAGCACCACGACCACCTCGTCAAACGACGTGATGAATGCGAATAGCCCACCAGAGATCACCCCAGGCAGGATCAGCGGCATCTGGATGCGAAAAAACGTGACTGTAGGTGTCGCCCCCATGCTGGCCGCGGCGCGTGTCAAAGACCGGTCAAAGCCCACCAAAGTCGCCGTCACCGTGATGATCACGAACGGAATGCCTAATGCTGCATGGGCCAGGATCACCTTGATATAGCCGGTCAGCGACTTGGACATGCCCAGGTTTTCTTCCATCCACAGCCCCATCTGGCTGTAGAAAAAGAACATGCCCGTTGCCGAGATGATGAGCGGTACGATCATTGGCGAAATCAGCAACGCCATGATACCGCGCCGGAACGGGACGTGGGATTGCGAAAGGCCGATGGCCGCCAGCGTACCCAGTGAGACCGAGATGATCGTCGCAAATGGCGCGATGATCAGCGAGTTCTGTAGCGGCCTGATCCAGTCCTGATTGGTGAAGAAGTCCCGATAATGCTTCAGCGAATAGCCTTCCGGGTCCAGTGCCAGCATTTCTGGGGTGAAGGTAAAGAAATCCTGTGCGTTGAACGACAGCGGGATGATGATGATGATCGGGGCAACCAGAAAAAACAGGATCAGCCCAACGATCACACGAAAGCTATAATACCAGACGCGTTGGCCTGACGTGGCATATGGGGGAAGTGCACTCATATCATCAGCCTCCCAGCTTTACGTTGTCGATGCCGACGATCCGGTCATAGGCCCAATACAGGATCAGCACGACCGCCAGCAGGATCGCCCCTAACGCCGCCGCCAGCCCCCAATTGAGCGAGGTAGAGATGTGGTATGCGATCCGGTTCGAGATAAAGACACCCTTCGTCCCGCCCACAATCTCTGGCGTGATGTAATAGCCGATGGCAAGGATGAAAACGAGGATAGAGCCTGCGCCGATCCCAGGGATGCTTTGCGGGAAGTACACGCGCCAGAACGCGGTCCAGTTTGTCGCCCCAAGCGATTTCGCAGCGCGCAGGTAACTGGGTGGGATCGTTTTCATCACCGAATAAAGCGGCAGGATCATGAATGGCAGCAAGATATGCGTCATTGCGATGATCGTGCCGGTCGCGTTGTTGATCAGCGCAAGGCGGTTGTCATCAGCAACCAGACCAATCCAGACCAGCGTGTCGTTGATTACCCCTTGTTGCTGCAGCAACACCTTCCAGGCAGATGTACGCACCAGCAGTGAGGTCCAGAAGGGCAGCAAGACGAGGATCATGAGCAAATTGGCCTTACGTGCAGGCAGATTGGCAAGCATCCAGGCGACGGGATAACCCAGCAGGATGCAGGACACGGTGATCGTCAGTGACATCACGAGCGTGCGCCAGAATAGGGTCAGGTAAATCTGTTCGTTGTCTGGCTGCCATGCAGGACCATGGGGTGTCTTTTGCAGATCAACGGCGTTCAAGAAGTAACCAGATGTGAATGCGGGGCTGTAGGTTTGTATCGTTTGCCAGATGTCCACATCCATCCAGTCGTCATCGATATCCTCAAAAGTTGCACGGATATCTTCGCGCGCGAATCCCTGGGCCTGCGCGGCCGCATTGGCCAGCAGACCTGACAAAGGCCCCGCGATCTGCACGTCCGGATTTGTTGTCAGGTCTTCGTGCAAAGCGAGGTAGACGATGTTCCAAGGCTCTTCCTCGGTTGGGCTGTCATCATCGACATCGCGGATCGTCGCAGCAAAGTCCGCGTACATCGCTGTGGTCTTGGGCAGCGCGCTCGCGGCAGTTTCCGATTCAACAAATGCAGGTTCTGAACCTTCCCCGTCCCACTCCGATTGCCGGGTAATCCAGTCTGCATCCGCCAGCAGCGTGATCCATGTAGCGGGGTCTTCCCATGCTTCATCAAGTGCGATGAACTGATCGGCATAAGCCTCGCCCATATCATCGACCCGCCTGCCGGACTTGCGAAACAGGGATGAGATACCAGACGTTTCATAGTTCAAACGGCTACCCAACCGCGTGTGGTTCTTTTGCTCGACCGCGATCATCAAGTCCTTGGCAAGGGCAATAAAGACCGTGTCCGAAGGCGGTTCACCGGCGGAGGCATCCCAATCCGCGATTGCCGTCACGGTGCGCGGGATCGTGTCGCCGACGATCTGGTTTTCTACCGACCGGAACAGCATTTGCCCAATGGGGATTATGAATGTGAGCAGGATAAACAGAAGCAGGGGCGCGATCAGCATCAGTGCGCGCAGCTTTTGCCGCCGCAACGCACGGTTCAGACTGGCCTTTAGCGGGCGTCCATCGGCGGCGAGCATCTGTTCTGCCATCCCGATCAGACCCCTTCGACCAATACGATCATACTGGTTGCGTTTTCGCGCCGAATGCGCGCGACCTCTTGGTAGTCTTCGGAATAGTAAAGCGCCTTGGCGGCTTCGTAATCTGGAAACTCAAACACCACGTGCCGCGCGAAATCGGGGCCTTCGGCATTGTCTGCGGCACCACCGCGTACCAATGGTTTGCCGCCAGCGGCTTCGATCAGGGGTGTGTCTCGGACGATGTATTCCTGGTACGCGTCTGGATCGTTCACGGTGATATGCCCGATGATGTAGCCCTTTGGCATAGCGGTTTCCTTTGTCGTGTTGGCGCAAGGCGACACCCGCCTCGCGCCGTTTTCACTTACTGGGCCAGCCAGCTTTGGAACTTGGCGTCCAGATCATCCCGGTAGTCCGCCCACCATTCGTAGTTGTTCACGAATGTATTTTCGGCGTTGTTCGGATCTGTTGGCATATGCGGCGCCATATCGATACCCAGCGTTGCATGGGTGCTCACCAACGGGGCTGATGACAGCCGCGCGGGGCCATAAGAGATGTACTTTGCCTGATCTGCCAGACGCTGCGTGTCCGTTGCGAACCGCACATAGTCAAGAACGCGTGCTAGACGATCTTCGGGCAGGCCAGTTGGGATCACCCAGCCATCCAGATCGAACATCTGCCAGTTCCAGGCCATCTCAACCGGTTGTCCCTGTTCGGCGATCAGGCTGAAGAGACGACCGTTATATGTCGAGCCCATGAAGATTTCACCGTCAGCCAGCAATTGCGGCGTTTCCGCCCCGGCGGTCCACCAGATTGTCTGGTCTTTGATCGTGTCCAGCTTGGCAAAGGCTTGTGCCTGTCCTTCGTCTGTTTCCAGCAGGTCATAGACATCTTCATACGCGACGCCGTCACAAAGAAGCGCCCATTCCATGTTAGCAATCGGATTCCGGTTCAGCGCACGTTTGCCGGGATAGGTCTCCAGGTCGAAAACGTCACAGGCGCCGGTTGGGGCTTCAACACCCTCGGGCACCATATCCGTCCGGTAACCAAATGTGGTCGAAAACACGATCTGCGGGATAAAGCAGTCAGACACAAGCATGTCGCCAAAATCGTCTGACGCGCTTGAGCCATCGTCACCCGGTGCCAGGATCTCGTCCGGATCGATCTCCATGGCGAGGCCTTCGTCACAGAGGCGGATTGCGTCAGCCGCTTCAACATCCACCAGATCCCAAGTGATGTTACCCGCCTCGTTCATCGCGCGCAGCTTTGCGACCGCTTCGGACGAGGATTCATCGTTGATGATCGTGACGCCCGTGTTTTCCATGTAGGGGTCGTGATATGCGGCCTGCTGTGATGCGGAGTAGGCGCCGCCCCAGCTGACAATTGTCATCTCATCGGCCATATGGCCATCTGCGATCGCCGCAGAGCTGGCAACCGTAAGGGCGGTGGTCGCCATCAAAGTCTTTGTCAGTTTCATGTGTTTCTCCCGTTTGTTGCCCGGTTCATTCTTTGCGCGCTGCCGGTCGGGCGAGGGCAGCCGCTTTGATCAGCCGCTACGCGTCCAGCGCGCGGCAATCCTGTGCGAGCCAACCGATTTCGATCTGACTGCCCGGCGTCAGGCGCACCTGATCGGGGGCATTGCGTGTCTTGATCACAAAGTCTTCATTCCCGGCGACCCGAAGTCGCGTGCGGAAAATGTCACCCATGTAGATGAATTCCAGCACTTCGGCCTGAAGCGTGTGCGCGCCCGGCTTCAAGCGCGATTTGTCGAACTCTACCCGTTCGGGGCGAATCGACACTTGCGTGCGCTCGCCGACCTGACTTACGTTCACGGGCACCGCATCGATGATGTCGCCGCTGTCGAGCTTTACGATGCAAGCGCCTTCACTTATCTCCTCAACAACGCCCTGCAATGTGTTGTTTTCGCCAATAAATTGCGCCACAAAACTGTTCTGCGGTGCTTCGTAAAGCTCATCTGGCGGGGCAAGTTGCTGAATACGGCCATCGTCAAAAACAGCGACCCGGTCCGACATAGTCAGCGCCTCGGTCTGGTCATGGGTTACGTAGACGACTGTAATGCCAAGCTCATGTGCCAGATTGGTGATCTCGAATTGCAACGTCTCGCGCAGTTGCTTGTCCAAAGCGCCCAGCGGCTCGTCCATCAGCACCAGTTCGGGTTCAAACACAAGCGCCCGGGCAAGTGCAATGCGTTGTTGCTGGCCACCAGATAATTGAGCAGGACGACGACCCGCGAAGTCATTCATCTGTACCATACCCAATGCGCGCTTGATTTTTTCCTCGCGCAGGGTCTTGTCCATTTTCCGCACTTCAAGCGGGAAAGACAGATTTTCTGCCACTGTCATATGCGGAAACAGGGCGTAGTTCTGAAAAACCATCCCGATCCCACGCTTATGCGGAGGAATATTGTTGATTGATACGCCATCAAGGCGGATTTCACCGTGCGTTGCGGTCTCGAACCCCGCAAGCATCATCAAACAAGTCGTTTTGCCTGACCCGGACGGGCCAAGCATGGTCAAGAACTCACCTTTGGGCATCCAAAGGTTCAGGTCTTTGACGACAAGCGTTTCCCCATCATAGCTTTTTTGTACACGTTCAAACTCAACAAATGCAGCGTTGTCGGCTGTCTGCAGCAAACTGATCTCCCCGTGGGTTTGTACCCTTTGAGCGTGACTAAAACGGGCGACGTGCAGATTTGCAATCGGAAACCCAAGAAAACTTGTCGCAGCGGTGATCTCTTGCCCAAAAAGGCACCAAAGCTACCTCCCCCAATGGCAAAGATGTTTTTGCGAATGGTTATCATTCCTATTTACAGTTGCGAATGATTCTCATAAAGCTGTCAACAGATAATGAGAACCATAACCAAGTGGAGAACCTGATCATGACCTTGAAACACGTTTTGGCAGCAACCGCCGCAGCGTTTGCCGCGACGGCAAGCTTTGCGCAGGACGACCGGTTCAAGGCAGTGACCACATTCACAGTTATCGCGGATATGGCGCGGAATGTGGCGGGGGATGCAGCCATTGTGGAAAGCATCACGCGACCGGGAGCCGAAATCCACGGTTATCAACCAACACCGCGTGATATCATTCGGGCGCAAGACGCCGATTTGATCTTGTGGAATGGGCTAAATCTTGAACTTTGGTTCGAACAGTTTTTCGGAAATCTGTCCGATGTTCCCAGTGCGACTTTATCTGATGGCATCACCCCGATGAGCATTTCGTCGGGTGAGTACGAAGGAAAGCCAAACCCGCATGCCTGGATGAGCCTGGAAAGTGCTTTGATCTATGTCGACAATATTCGTGATGCGTTTATTGCGCATGATCCTCAGAATGCTGATATATATCGGGCCAACGCCGAAACTTACAAAACCGAGATCACCTCCGCCATTTCGCCGCTACGTGATGCAATCCTAGCTCTGCCCGAAGAGCGACGCTGGCTGGTCTCTTGTGAAGGTGCATTCAGCTATCTGGCGCGTGATTTCGCGATGCGGGAACTCTACCTCTGGCCGATCAATGCAGACGCCCAAGGGACACCGCAACAGGTCCGTCGGGTCATTGATACGGTTCGCGAACACGAGATACCTGCCGTGTTCTGCGAAAGCACGGTCAGCCAGGCACCGGCAGAACAGGTGGCGCGTGAAACAGGTGCAAGTTATGCTGGTGTGCTGTATGTCGATAGCTTGACCGACGCAGATGGGCCCGTGCCCACCTATCTCGACCTTCTACGCGTCACCACAGAAACGATTGCAGCAGGCCTGACTGAATGACCGAAAACGCTGGCATTACCGCGAAGGATGTGACCGTTACATATCGTAACGGTCACACTGCTTTAAGGGATGCATCTTTCGAAATTCCCGCAGGCACTATCACGGCATTGGTCGGTGTGAACGGTGCTGGCAAATCTACGCTGTTTAAGGCGATCATGGGGTTTGTGCCTGCCGCCAAAGGCGAGATCTCGGTTCTGGGCATGCCGGTGTCAGAGGCCTTGCGGCGCAATACGGTGGCCTATGTCCCGCAATCCGAGGAGGTCGACTGGACTTTCCCTGTGTTGGTCGAAGACGTCGTGATGATGGGCCGCTACGGCCATATGGGCTTTTTCCGCAGTCCCAAACAGACAGACCATGATGCGGTAACGGATGCGCTTGCGCGCGTGAACATGTCCGCCTATCGCCAGCGCCAAATCGGTGAGTTGTCGGGGGGGCAGCGCAAGCGTGTCTTCCTTGCCCGGGCTCTGGCGCAAGAGGGGCAGGTGATCTTGCTGGATGAACCTTTCACCGGTGTGGACGTGCAAACCGAAGAGGCCATCATCGCTTTGTTGCGCGATATGCGTGACGAGGGGCGCGTGATGCTGGTCTCAACCCACAATCTTGGTTCGGTGCCCGCGTTTTGCGACCGCACGGTTCTGGTCAAGGGAACTGTGCTTGCCTACGGTCCGACGGAACAGACCTTTACCCGCGAGAACCTCGAACTGGCTTTTGGCGGAGTGCTGCGGCATTTCGTACTGGGCGGGTCAGATTTGCATGATGACGATGACAGCCGCCAAATCCGCGTGATCACGGATGATGAGCGGCCATTCGTCGTCTATGGCGATGATCAGGAAACGCGGACAGAATGACGACGCTGTTTGAGCCATTCACCTATTCCTACATGTTCAACGCGATGTGGGTCAGCGCACTGGTTGGGGCGATTTGCGCCTTTCTATCCGCCTATCTCATGCTGAAAGGCTGGTCGCTGATCGGCGATGCGCTCAGCCATTCTATCGTACCGGGGGTTGCCGGAGCATATATGTTGGGGTTGCCCTTTGCATTGGGGGCGTTCGCCGCAGGGGGGCTGGCGGCAGGTGCGATGTTGTTTCTTAATCAACGGTCTGGCTTGAAAGAGGACACAATCATCGGGCTGATCTTCACGTCCTTTTTTGGGCTTGGCCTTTTCATGGTGTCGCTTTCGCCCACATCCGTGAGTGTACAGACGATCACCTTAGGCAATATCCTTGCGATCACGCCTTCTGACACGGTGCAACTTGCGATCATCGGTGTTGTGACACTGAGTATCTTGCTGGCCAAGTGGAAGGACTTCATGGTGACTTTCTTTGACGAAAACCATGCGCGTTCTATTGGGCTGCGGCCTGATCTTTTGCGTGTGGTGTTCTTTACGCTTTTGTCGGCGTCCTGCGTCGCAGCCTTGCAGACAGTGGGGGCGTTTCTAGTCATCGCAATGGTGGTGACACCGGGAGCCACCGCGTATCTTTTGACGGACCGGTTTCCAAAGCTCTTGGTGCTCAGCGTCACGATCGGTACCCTGACCAGCTTTGTCGGGGCCTACATTAGCTATTTTCTTGACGGTGCGACAGGTGGGATCATCGTGACGCTGCAAACGCTGATCTTTCTTGCGGCGTTCTTCTTTGCGCCCAAGCACGGGTATTTTGCGGCACGTCGCCGTGCGGCTGCCGGTTTAGGAGGGGGGTGATGGAAACGCTGCTTTTCCCCTTTCAGTTCGCCTTCATGAACAACGCGTTCATCATGATGGCGATCATTGCGGTTCCGACAAGCCTGCTATCTTGTTACCTGGTCTTGAAAGGTTGGTCACTGATGGGCGATGCGATCAGCCATGCCGTTCTGCCGGGCGTCGTACTTGCTTATATCCTGAATATTCCGCTGATCATCGGGGCATTTTGTGCGGGCATGTTCTGTGCGGTGGCCACCGGGTTTCTGGCTGAGAACAGCCGGGTCAAACAGGACACGGTCATGGGCATTGTGTTTTCGGGCATGTTTGGTTTCGGGCTGGTGCTTTACACCAAGATCACAACGGATGTGCATCTGGATCATATCCTGTTTGGCAACATGCTTGGGGTGGGCGCATCTGATTTGTGGACCGCTGGCAGTATCGCAGCTTTGGTCGCGTTGACCGTGCTGGGCAAGCGCCGCGATTTTATGCTGCATGCGTTCGATCCTGTTCAGGCCCAAGCCGTCGGTTTGCCGGTCAGATGGCTTCACTACGGGCTGCTGGCACTGATTTCGCTGACGATTGTTGCGACGCTATCCGCGGTTGGCATCATCCTATCCATTGGATTGCTGATCGCACCTGGTGCTATCGCCTTTTTGCTGACCAAGCGTCTTGCGTTGATGCTACCATTGGCCGTTGGCATTACGCTGATTTCCGGCTTTCTGGGTGTTTACTTGAGCTTTTTTATCGACTCAGCCCCAGCACCAACGATTATCCTTGTGATGACCCTGATCTTCATCGGCGCCTTCGTGCGGGCAAATGTATTGGCGCGCCGCGCAATCGCGACAGATTTGCCATTGAACAGCTAGCTGAGCCATGAAACCCTTTCGGCTGGGAGGGAGTATTCGGTATGACGCATGGGTGAAATCTGGGAAGGGCTAAGCGCGGGTTTCTGGCTTATCGTCACGCTGGATGCAGACCTGGTTCAGATCACGCTGCGGTCGCTGCAAGTCACGCTAACAGCGGTTCTCATCGCGTCTGTGATCGGACTGCCTTTCGGGGCTTTCCTCGCAATCCGACGCTTTCGTCACAGACGGGCGACGATTGCCGTGTTGAACGCATTGATGGGCCTTCCTCCGGTCGTGGTGGGCCTGATTGTTTACTTGCTCTTGTCACGTGCGGGTCCTTTTGGTGTTTTGGGATTGCTCTTCACCCCAACGGCCATGATCATCGCGCAAGTCATTATTATTGCACCCCTTATCGCGTCTATCGCCCATCAGGCCATTCGCGATGTCTGGGCTGAGTATCATGATTTGTTGATCTCGATTTCCACAACCAAACGGCAACGGATAAAGACCTTGCTCTGGGATGGACGGCGGGCGTTGATCACCGCTTCGCTGGCGGGTTTTGGGCGTGGGATCGGAGAGGTTGGTGCCATCATGATTGTGGGCGGCAACATCGACAATGCAACGCGGGTACTGACAACTGCCATTGCGCTGGAAACGGGAAAAGGTGACTTTGCCCTGGCATTGGGACTGGGCTTTGTGCTGATTGCACTGGCGATCGCGGTTAACCTTGCCATCCATACGATCGGCAAGACCGAAAGCGAGGGGAAATGGTGAACCGGGTCCTGCCCCTGACCGTGACCAACGCGGTCATCAAACGCAAAGGCAAGACTTTGCTGGGGCCGGTAAGCATTGAGGTGTCGAAAACCGGCTTTACCATCATCATGGGGCCAAATGGATCCGGAAAGACGACACTGCTGCGCAGTCTGCACGGGCTAGAGCGCTTGTCATCCGGAAGCACTGCATGGCAGATGCCGCTGCGCGAGGCCCGGACCCGGCAGGCATTTGTCTTCCAGACGCCCATCATGATGCGGAGGTCGGTTCGGGATAATTTGGCTTATCCGCTTTTGATCCATGGTGTGGATAAGGCCAAGGCGTTTGCGAAGGCCGATGACTGGGCCGCCCGTGTCGGCCTTGCCGACGCGCTGGAGCGACCTGCGCCGCGCCTTTCGGGCGGCGAAAAACAGAAGCTGGCCCTTGCACGTGCACTGATCCGCGATCCTGAAGTTGTCTTTCTGGATGAACCTTGCGCCAATCTTGACGGGCGCGCAACGCGCGAGATTGAGGCGATCCTGAAGAATGCGCAAGCGGCTGGGGCACGCATTCTGATGTCCACCCACGATGTAGGTCAGGCCAAAAGACTGGCTGATGATGTTGTGTTCCTGATGCATGGTCGTATCATCGAAACCGGGCCTGCAGATCAATTCTTTGCCGGTCCAACCACGCCGCAAGCCACGGCGCTGCTACAGGGAGATATTGTCGAATGATCCGGATTATTGCCGCTCTACTTGTTTTCATGGGTACGCCTGCTTTGTCGGAGAACCTCAAGCTTGCTGTTACGACATCGTTTCACAATTCTGGCCTGTCGGACATTCTGCTGCCTGCAATCAAAGAGGATGTGGATATCGATGTACAATTGCTGGTCGTTGGTACCGGGCAGGCGTTGCGCCTAGGGCAAGCGGGTGATGTGGATGCGATTCTTGTCCATTCACGTGCGGCAGAAGACGCTTTTGTTGCGGATGGTTACGGCACCCATCGGCGCGAGATCATGTATAACGACTTTGTTTTTATCGGTCCTGCGGACGATCCTGCTGGGATTGCCGATGCGGCCACCGCAGCAGATGTTCTGATGCTGATAGCGGCTGCACAGGCCCCGTTTGTCAGCCGGGGCGACGATAGTGGCACCCATAAGAAAGAGCTGTCGCTATGGGATACGTCCGGTGCTGCACGTGGCGGTGATTGGTATCGCCCGGTCGGTGCGGGAATGGGCGCATCACTTAACACTGCCGCTGGCATGGACGCTTACATTCTGGCGGACCGCGCAAGCTGGCTGAATTTTGGAAACAAGGCGGGCCTTGATCTGCTTTTTGCCGGTGATCCTGCACTGTTCAACCAATACGCCTATATCCCTGTGAACCCGGACCGGCACAGCCATGTGAAGGCGGATCTTTCGATTATGTTAGAGGATTGGCTGACATCAGACCGGGCTAAGGGATTGATCAATAACTATATGATAAACGAGGAAACCTTGTTTATCTTCAACGCGACAAACCCGTCCTAGTCATCAAGAGAGCCGTGGATCGCAAACTGGTCGAGCCCGGCGGATTGCGGCGCAATGATCCGGTAGCTTTCTTTGACCCCAGCCTCAGCCAACTCACGGGTAACCATCAGCAGGGTGTTGAGGTCCTGATCCGCGCAAAGCTCTGACATCTGGGCGATCTCATCGGCTGCGACACCGCTGGCCGCAGTCACGTCGGGCGCGCCATAATGGCTGACGAAATGGGCGGCAAGCGCGTCTGTAAGGGCAGCAACCTCATGATCCTCGATCTTGGTGATCGCGACGACCGAGACGCGGCCGAAAGTTTCTAACCCCAGCCAGCCATTGGTAAAGGCCTGTTTGGCCTTGCCTGTCAAATCGCCCTGAGACCAGTTTGAAAACTCGAACCCACCAGAGATGCACCATTCGCCAGTTCGCGCAGGCGTATGAAAGATATTCATGTCGCTTTCGTCAAAATGGATCGCACGGGCAAGAAAGCGGTCGGTCATATCGGCCTCAACAGGTCAGTCAGCGGGGTGAGTGTGGTCGCGTCACCCGATTTGCGCAACAGGCCAAAGTGTTCGTCTATGCCAATTTCGCCGACATGCAGATGCAAAAGACCGCTGTACTCGGCATGGATCGGGGCCGCACCATCATCGGACCAGCGGTTTATCCAGACAAGCGTGTGGCGCGACCAGCCTTCGAGGAGTTGGGTGGCAGAAATATCGCCGCAGCCTTCTTCGTAAAGTGTCGTGACATCCGGGGTCGCGCCGGGACTTTCTGAGTGATTACGCAGTGAAACCTCTAGATCGATGATCAGCCAGTCGGGGGTTTCGTCGGCGTTTGTGGCCGCATTGACGCTCAGTCTGCCGCAAACCGCATCGTTCACACGGATCGTACCGTCCCAATCTAGCCGCACGGCGATTTCTGGTGGGGCGATGGCCCCCAATGCGTTCTGAAAGCCGATGCCGCAGATAGGCAACATGATCATGGCTTTGGCCAAGCGCACCTCAGGCGCGAAAATCATCGCGGCGCGCAAGGTGTCAGTGGCAAGGTTGTAAACAACTGTGCCGGCATCACAGCTTTCCGTGGCCATCTGCGTGGCGACATCCATAGGATTATCCACTGTGGCCTGACCCGTCATCAAAGGCGGAAAAGTCGGTGCGGTCATGCGTTTCCGTCGGATATCAGTTGGCGGGCGACGACGCGGAAAGCCTCTGCCTGCGCGCTTTCGGGTTTTGAAACGACGATGGGCGCACCGCCATCAGCAGCCAGGCGGATATCCACGTGCAAAGGCAGTTCCGCCAGCAATGGCGTGCCCATCTTTTCCGCCTCTGCCGCGACGCCGCCGTGGCCGAATGTGTGCTCCTCATGCCCGCAATTGGAACAGATATGCGTGCTCATATTCTCGATGAGCCCGATAATTGGCGTGCCCAACTGGTTAAACATATCGATCCCCTTGCGGGCGTCGATCAGCGCCACATCCTGGGGGGTTGAGACAACGATGGCACCCGAAACTTCGAACTTCTGCGTAAGGGTCATCTGCACGTCACCCGTGCCGGGTGGCAGATCAACGATCAGCACATCCAGCGCGCCCCATTGCACCTGGTTCATCATCTGCTGCAGCGCGCCCATCAGCATCGGGCCACGCCAGACGACCGCCTGATCGTCATTCTGCATCAGACCGATGGACATCATCGTCACGCCGTGATTGCGCATCGGCAGGATTGTCTTGCCATCGGGCGAGGCGGGGCGACCCGAGACGCCCAGCATGCGCGGCTGCGACGGGCCGTAGACATCGGCGTCCAGCAGGCCAACGCGCCGTCCCTCAGCCGCCAAAGCGCAGGCAAGGTTGGCCGACACCGTTGATTTGCCCACGCCCCCTTTGCCGGATGCTACGGCAATAATCCGGTCCACACCGGGGACCTTTTGCGGACCTTTGGGTTCCGCTGCCCGCTGCGGTTTCAGATCGGGTGGGGCGGCGGGGGTGCTGTGTGCGGTCATCACCGCCGAGACGCTGCCAATGCCCGGCATCGCATTCAACGCGGCCTCAGCAGCGGCGCGTACAGGCTCCATCTTTTCGGCTGCAGATGGGGCAACTTCGAACACAAAGCGCACATTGCCGTCGTCCACCGACAATGCACGCACCAGACCGGCAGTCATGATGTCATCGCCCGATGTGGGGTCTGTGATGGTCTTCAGGGTCGCGAGAACCGCGTCACGAGTGATGGTCAATTCAGTCGTCCTGCCCGGTGATCGTTCCGGTAACGGTATGTTCCAAATCTAATTCAGGAATGGTCAGCACAACCTTGGCTTCAAACGACTTTCCGGCAGATCCGCTTTTGCGCATAGCCTCTTCAATTGCCTGTTGCGAGGTCACACCAACCTGCTTGAGGAACTTGCGCATGGACATGTTGAAATCGTCGCTCATCCTAGTGGTCCTTTCTGTCGGAAAAGTAATCATCGGTCGTGCGCACGCGGGGGCGCTCACCACCTGCAAACGGGTTGTTTTCGGAGTGGTACTGCGCCTGAATGCGGCAATTGTCGCACATCTGGATCATGCGTGCCGCATCGGGGTTGGCAAACATGGCATGGTTGCCTGCAAGCTTTTCGGTGATCTTTTCGATGGTGGATTTGACGCCGAACAGACTGCCGCATTCGATGCAGGCAAAGGGTTCTTCTTCGTTCAGAACCACCTGTTGCAGTGCTGTGTCTGTCAGATTTAGACGCGGCTCCAGCGTGATCGCGTTTTCCGGGCAGACATTCGTACAAAGGCCGCATTGTAGGCAGGCATCCTCTTGAAACCTGAGTTGCGGTAGATCCTCATTATCGGCAAGCGCGCCGGATGGGCAGAGCGAGACGCAGGCGAGACAAAGCGTACATGCGTCAGTGTCTACCAGAACAGCTCCATAGGGGGCGGAGTCAGGTAAGGCGATTATATCATCTGTACTCAACGCCTTGGCTGCCGTTCTTGCCACCTGACGGCGTGTGCCGATGGGAAGCATGGGTGTGCCAGCGGCGGTTACATCAGATGCGTCACAAAGGGACTGGCACAGCGCATCTGGGTCGACCGGGTCCAGTAACGCGACGCCTTGTCCGCTTATCGCAGTGGCTAGAGTGGCTTCCTGACCAATCGTCTCGTGGTCCGATTTCGGCGATAGGATCACGCTGACCGATGCAAAACCCGCGCCAAGGCCCGCCAGCATCTCGGCGTGACCAAAGCTCGCCAGAGCGCTGGTTTCCAATGGGATCACATCGGCTGGCAAGCCGCGCCCGAAACGGGCAGCAAGGCGGATCATCTCGGCCCCGTGGGTGTCATCGTGGACCAGCAATCTTGGGTTTTGACCGCCTGCCTTGCGAAATGTGCTGGCAAGCGTCTGGATGCGGCGGAATGTGTCGTCGACGGGTGGCGCATCATAGCTGATTGCACCTGACGGGCAGAGCGATGAACACGCCCCGCAGCCAGCGCAGATCATCGGGTCTATCGCGACATGGTCACCAGCAGAGGTAATCGCCCCAGTCGGGCAGACATTCAAGCAATTCGAACAAGCTGGCTTCTCCGCACGCGAATGCGCGCAGAGAGATGGCTCTAGCCGCACATAAAGCGGCTTCTCAAATGTGCCGACCATCTGGGCTGCATCAAAGACCGCGCTTGCAACGGATGCCGCGTGTTTGGGGTCGGCACGCAGATATCCGTCGCGCTTTTCTGGGGCGGGGAATAGTGGCGTATCACCGGACAAGTCCAGAATAACATCGCAAGTCGACCGCGCGCCGTTTTGCGGTGGTGTAAAGTCAACTGCGCCGCGCCCACCGGGATCGATCTGTTCCAATTGGTCAAACCGCAATTCGAACTGACCTAAACTACCCGACGCATGGGTTAGCTTGCCCTTGATCACATCAAAACCTGTCGGCGGCGTGGCAATATCATCATCCAGCAAAAGCACAGTCACGCTCAGCGTTTCGGCAAGCTGGGCTGCGGCAGACATACATACCTCACCCCGTCCGATCAGCAGACAGGTTCCCTCTGATATCACATCGCGAACCTTCGGAGCGGTCGCGGGCAAAAGCGCTTCTGCTGCAAGTGCAGCCATCTTGGGACTTTTTGACGCAGGATCGTCAGACCATCCAGCACGGTCCCGCAGATCAACGAATAGAGGCATATCCGCCTGTATTTCCACAGCAAGTTCTTCAAATCGGTGACGTTCTTGCTGGCACGCGATGATCGCGTCGCCTTTCTTTAGCAAATCGGTCGCCTTGTTGATTTCGCGGGTGCAAAGTGCAGAGTGAACACGCGTGCAGTTCAGGCTGGTTGCAGATGTGATCGCATCAGGATCGATGACTTGCGTGCCCAAACAATCACACAAAATCAATTGCTTGCGCCCGTCGCGCTGGCTTGCCATCGATGATCCTCCCCGGATTTGCGTTACCGCAACCACTGAACACTAGCCACAGATTAAGGGACGGGCAAACGGGAATATGCGCTGAAGCTCTGCCGCGCTGCAGAAATAGGTGTTTCAAAAAAGTCCTTTTTTTGAGCAGTATTTTGGGCCAGCATGTGGACAGCAGTATACCAATCGCTGGGGAGGGTGAGTGGTTCGCAATCCAAATCAGTACCAGACAATGCCGTTGGGGGTTGTTGTGCGCCGTGCACCTGGCGTGACCCGTTGGGCAAAGTGGACTTGGAAAGCAGTCGCTGTGCTGCCGGGTGCCGGAGCGGCCAATTGGAAACCAATTCGTGATGCCGATGGTATTCAGGATTTTCATGCGGCGACGCTCACGCTTGAATTGCACGGGGCTGAGTGCGAAGCATATCTCAGCGGCCTCGCAGATGAGGTGCCGGCGATCTACGTTGTGATGCGTGCCAAAAACGATAATGCGCAGCCCTTTGAAATCGTGCTCGTCACGGCCTCGCCCTACGAGGGCCAGGACTACGCAGACAACGGCGAAGACATTGTTGAGAAGGTGCCGATGAGCGACGGGCTGATCGCTTGGGTCCGTGACTTTGCTGAAAAGTATTACGAGCAAGAGGTGTTCGTGAAACGCCGCCGCGACAAGACGCGGGTCGATCTGACCGAAGATGGTGTCGGCGACGCCCGCATCTCTCAGCTGAGCGACGTTTACCGCGCCCCAAAGCGCAAGGAGCCTGCAGCGTGACCCAAACCGGCCGTGATTTCTGGTCCCGCCGCAAGGCAGATGTCGCGAAAGAGGCGGCGGCCGAAGCCGAAGTTGATGTGCAGCCCGACCCAGAAAAAAGCGATGAGGAGATTCTGGCATCATTCGATCTGCCCAATCCCGAGACGATTCAACTGGGTGATGATATCAAGGGTTTCATGTCCAAGGCCGTGCCTGATCATTTGCGGCGCAAGGCGTTGCGGCGCTTATGGCGGCTGAATCCCGTGCTCGCCAATGTCGATGGTCTTGTTGATTACGGTGATGACTTCACAGACAGCGCCACAGTCATCGAAGGGATGCAAACGGCCTATCAGGTTGGCAAAGGCATGTATGCGCATGTGCAGGAAATGGCGCGGCAAGCCGAAGCGCTGGCAGAAGCGGCAGAGGATGACGAAGAAGAGATAGCAGAGCCAGACTCTGAGCCTATGCCTAAAGTCGTAGTTGCTGCCGCAGAAGAACCCGTTGATGCTGACCCCGAGACTTCGCCAGAGCCGCGCCGCCGGATGCGGTTCAGCTATGATGACGAGACATTGCCAGCATGAGTGTTGCAGAACAGATGAACACCATCGCGCAGGAAGATCGGCTGCGCGCCGATCTTTATAATTTTCTTGGTCTTTTGCTGGCCGGTCCACCTGATGAAATGGTGTTGGCGCAGACTGCGGGGCTGACGGGCGATGACACGCTGCTTGGCCAAGCGATCACGCAATTGGCGAATGTTGCAAAAGTCAGCAAACCCAAGGCCGTGACGCGCGAGTTTAATGCACTTTTCATCGGTCTTGGCCGGGGGGAGTTGCTGCCCTTTGCCAGCTATTATCTGACCGGGTTTCTGAATGAAAAGCCGCTGGCGACGCTGCGCGGCGATATGGCCGCCAAAGGCATTGCTCGCGCGCCCAATGTCTACGAACCCGAGGATAACATCGCCTCGCTGATGGAGATGATGGGCGGGCTGATTGTTGGTCGGTTCGCTTGCGGAGTGGCTGACCTGCCTGCACAAAAAGCGTTCTTTAACAAGCATGTTGGTTCTTGGGCAGGTCACTTTTTCAGTGATCTGGAAGCTGCCAAAAACTCGGTCCTTTATGCCTCAATCGGGGCAGTAGGCCGTGAATTTATGGAGATCGAGCGCGAAGCGTTTCGGATGATTGCGGCGTAATCCGCAAAAACGGCGGGTGCGTCCGCCAAGAAAGAAAGGGGAGACGTCCCATGGAAAAAGCTAAAGATGACGGCACCAACCGCCGTGATTTTCTCAAACTCGGGGTGGCAGCGCCCGCGGCTGTCGCTGCGGCCGCATCTGGCACAGCAGCATCGGCGCAGCCTGTCGATCTGCAATCTGACAAGATGCAGGATACCGCGCATACCCGCGCTTATCTGGCCAGCGCCCGTTTCTGAGGCGACGCACCAAACGTAACCCAGCCCGTCGGGGTCACCCGACAATGCCAGGGAGGAAGACATGCTAAGAAGAAAGACAAATGGTGCTGCGCGCCGCGCCACCATGCAAACCCCACAAAAATCAGGTGCCATCGACCGCCGCACATTTCTGCGCGGCTCTGGTCTGACGATCGGGGGACTGACAGCCATTGCCGCGACAGGTGGCACTGTGACCGCAGCGAATGCCCAAGGCGCTGTTGCAAATGCGGTCCAAAGTATCAAATCGGTTTGCACACACTGTTCGGTCGGCTGCACCGTTGTGGCCGAGGTCGAAAACGGTGTCTGGACCGGGCAGGAACCCGGCTGGGACAGCCCATTCAACCTGGGTGCCCATTGCGCCAAAGGGGCCGCCGTCCGTGACCACGCCCATGGTGAGCGTCGCCTGCGCTATCCGATGAAGAAAGAAAACGGCGAATGGGTCCGCATCAGCTGGGATCAGGCGATTGATGAAATCGGCGACGGCATGATGAATATCCGCGAGGAAAGCGGACCTGACAGCGTTTACTGGCTGGGATCAGCCAAGCACAACAACGAGCAGGCTTATCTGTTCCGCAAGTTTGCGGCCTATTGGGGCACGAACAACGTTGACCATCAGGCGCGGATTTGCCACTCGACCACTGTTGCTGGCGTTGCGAATACATGGGGCTACGGCGCCATGACCAACAGCTACAACGATATGCACAAGAGCCGGGCGATCTTTATCATCGGCGGCAATCCTGCCGAAGCACACCCGGTTTCGCTGCTGCATATCCTGAAGGCCAAGGAACAGAACAACGCGCCTGTGATTGTCTGTGACCCACGCTTTACGCGGACTGCGGCACATGCTGACGAGTATGTGCGCTTCCGTCCAGGCACTGACGTAGCTCTCGTCTGGGGCATCCTCTGGCACATCTTTGAAAACGGGTGGGAGGATGAAGAATTCATCCGCACCCGCGTTTGGGGCATGGACCAAATCCGCGAGGAAGTGGCCCGCTGGACCCCTGAAGAAGTGGAGCGCGTAACTGGCACACCCGGTTCGCAACTGCGCCGCGTGGCCTTTACACTTGCCAATAATCGCCCCGGCACTGTCGTCTGGTGCATGGGTGGCACGCAGCATACGAACGGGAACAACAACACCCGCGCTTACTGCGTCTTGCAACTCGCCCTTGGTAACATGGGGACCGAAGGTGGCGGGACAAACATCTTCCGCGGCCACGACAATGTTCAGGGTGCGACGGATCTAGGCGTTCTGTCGCATACGTTGCCCGGCTACTATGGCCTGTCCGAAGGCGCTTGGGCGCATTGGGGCCGTGTTTGGGGTGAAGATTCCGAATGGCTCGCCGGTCAGTTCCAGACGGTCAAGGATGCCGATGGCAATGATGCCTCGCTCATGAACAAGACCGGTATTCCGGTGTCGCGCTGGATTGACGGTGTGCTGGAAGATCCCGAAAATACAGACCAGCCAGCCGCCGTACGGGCGATGGTGCTTTGGGGTCACGCCCCGAACTCGCAGACCCGTATGAAGGAAATGAAAACGGCGATGGAACAGCTGGATATGCTGGTCGTGATCGACCCATATCCAACGGTTTCGGCCGTGCTTCATGATCGCGAAGACGGTGTTTACCTTCTGCCTGCCTCAACCCAGTTTGAAACGCGTGGTTCTGCCACCGCCTCAAACCGGTCGCTGCAATGGCGCGATCAGGTGGTCGAACCGCTGTTCGAAAGCCTGCCGGACCATGTGATCATCGCGAAGTTCGCCAACAAGTTCGGCTTTGCTGATCGCTTTTTCCGCAATATCGAGATGGACGATCCTGAGACGCCGAATGTCGAAAGCGTAACGCGCGAATTCAATCGCGGCATGTGGACGGTGGGCTATACCGGCCAAAGTCCGGAGCGGATCAAGCTGCACATGGCCAACCAGCATACGTTTGACAAAACGACCTTGCAGGCCGTTGGCGGCCCCGCTGACGGCGACTATTACGGGATGCCATGGCCCTGCTGGGGCACGCCAGAGATGCGCCATCCGGGCACGCCGAACCTCTATGATATGTCCAAACCTGTCAGCCAGGGTGGCCTGACCTTCCGTGCCCGCTTCGGGGTGGAACGTGATGGCGACAATCTGCTAGCCGAAGGCGTCTATTCCGCAGGGTCGGAAATTCAGGACGGCTATCCTGAATTCACCATGCAGATGCTGATGGACCTCGGTTGGGATGGTGATCTGACGGCGGATGAACGCGCCGCGATTGATGCGGTGGCGGGTGCCGGAACCAACTGGAAGACCGACCTCTCTGGCGGCATTCAGCGGGTGGCGATCAAGCATGAATGCGCGCCATTCGGGAACGCCAAGGCCCGCGCGGTTGTCTGGACATTCCCGGACCCTGTACCGGTTCACCGCGAGCCGCTTTACACCAACCGGCGCGATTTGGTGGCAGATTATCCGACCTACGAGGACCGGAAGTTCTACCGTCTGCCAACGCTTTATGCGTCAATCCAGGCCAATGACTTCTCGTCCGAATATCCGATCATCCTGACCTCTGGTCGTCTGGTCGAATATGAAGGGGGCGGGGATGAAAGCCGGTCGAACCCGTGGCTTGCGGAATTGCAGCAAGACATGTTCGTCGAGATGAACATCCGCGATGCCAACAATCTGGGCGTTCGTGATGGTGCGCAGGTCTGGGTCGAAGGCCCGGAAGGCGGCAAGGTCAAGGTGATGGCCATGGTGACCGACCGGGTCGGTGAAGGTGTGGCCTTCATGCCGTTCCACTTTGGTGGGCACCTCGAAGGGGTGGATCTGAGGGACAAGTATCCCGACGGTGCAGACCCCTACGTGCTGGGCGAAAGTACCAACACTGCACAAACCTATGGCTATGATTCAGTAACCCAGATGCAAGAGACGAAAGCCACTCTCTGCAAAATCTGGACAGCGTAAGGAGGGCATCGAAATGGGTGCAAGAGCAAAATTTCTCGTCGACGCCGAACGCTGCATTGAATGCAACGCCTGTGTGACGGCATGTAAGAACGAACACGAGGTCCCATGGGGCATCAACCGCCGGAAGGTGGTGACGATCAATGACGGCAAGCCCGGGGAACGCTCGATCTCGGTCGCCTGCATGCATTGTTCGGATGCGCCATGTATGGCCGTCTGCCCGGTCGATTGCTTCTATCAGAACGAAGAAGGGATCGTCCTGCATTCAAAGGACCTGTGCATCGGTTGCGGCTACTGCTTCTACGCGTGCCCCTTCGGCGCGCCGCAATTCCCGCAGGCGGGCAACTTTGGATCACGCGGAAAGATGGACAAATGTACCTTCTGTGCCGGTGGACCAGAGGAAAACCATTCCACAGCCGAGTTTGCCAAATACGGGCGCAACCGGATCGCGGAAGGCAAGCTGCCAATCTGCGCCGAAATGTGCGCGACAAAGGCTTTGCTGGCGGGTGATGGTGACGAAGTGTCCAGCATTTACCGCGAACGTGTTGTGGCTCGTGGTTTCGGCTCTGGTGCTTGGGGCTGGGGGACAGCCTACGAGCAAAAGGGCGGTTAAGCCTTGATCCGGGGCGGCGACAGCGTCGCCCCAAATCCGTTTTTCTGACGACCAGGGAGCATGTCCATGATCCGGGCTTTCTTTGCGACCATGCTGTTCAGCCTGTTTGCCATCAGCGCACAGGCGCAGGAGGCACCCGCGCCGGACAGGTCCGAGACTGGCGGGGCGCAAACGCTCGCCGACATTATGGCGCGCCAGCAACAGCTGCAGATCGACGACAGTTTCCGCAGTGAGGCGCTGGGCGACCCCGCCGCTGCGGCTGAGCTGGATGAACAACTGGGCAGTCGCGGGGGGGTGTCAGACAGCGAGTTATGGCGGGGTCTGCGTTATGACGCGGCGGACGTGACCACACAGGCGCGTGGCGATGCACCTGCCGTACTGATCCAGGACAGCGGCATGTGGTGGTATGAGTTCCGTCAGGGGACGCTGATGGCGTTTGGGACATATATTCTGCTCGGCACGCTTGGCCTGCTGGCCCTGTTCTTTGTCCTGCGGGGCCGTATCCGCATCGATGGCGAAAAGACAGGGCGGACGATCACGCGGTTCAAAGCGATTGAACGCTTTGGTCATTGGTTGATGGCTGGGTCGTTTATCCTGTTGGGGATCACGGGCCTGATCACGCTTTTCGGGCGCAAGGTCATCATTCCGACCTTCGGGCATGAGAGTTTCGCGACCGTGGCGCTTGCGTCCAAATGGGTCCACAACAATGTCTCATGGGCGTTCATGCTGGGCCTGATCATGATCTTTTTCATGTGGGTGTTGGAAAACATCCCGAACCGGACCGACCTGAGATGGATCGCCGTGGGTGGAGGGCTGTTCAAAAAGGGCGTGCATCCGCCTGCGAAGAAATTCAATGCAGGGCAAAAGGTGATCTTTTGGTCTTGCATCATTCTAGGTGGGTCAATCTCGCTGTCTGGTCTGTCGTTACTATTCCCGTTCGAACTGCCGATGTTTGCCAAGACGTTTGGGGTTTTGAACAGCACCGGCATTCCGGAACTTCTGGGGTTTGGCGTCCTGCCAACAGACCTGACACCGCATGCAGAGATGCAATACGCCCAGCTATGGCACGCGCTGGTGTCCTTCGTCCTGATGGCCATCATCATCGCGCATATCTACATCGGCTCTGTGGGCATGGAGGGTGCCTATGACGCGATGGGAACAGGCGAGGTCGAAGAACAGTGGGCCTGCGAACATCACAGCCTGTGGGTGGAAGAGGTGAAGGCCAAAGAGGCCCAAGCCCCCACCAACGCGACCCCGGCAGAATAGGAGGGACCGATGAAAGTGATGCTCACCGCCTTCGTCGTGACCGCTTTGATTTCAGTCGCTGCTTACTATGGTTTACATGCGGCTGGCTTCGGCGCGGGCGAAAGCACGGCGAGCGCCTCGGTGCGTTTGAGCGACTAAAGTAAGATCTCCAACAGGTGCCCACCAAAACCTTAACATCTCTCGCGGCGACAATGTCCCTTTAAGACAAATATCCAGGTTATCTTCTGATTTCGTTGGCAACCGTCGCTGTATAGAACCCACAAAAGGGCCGTACAGAACCTATCTGTACAGAATGTGCGCACTCCGTGAACAGGAGGGCTAATAGAGCGTTCTTTAAGATATGCGTAACTCCAGACAGTCACATAACTGCGTTACCGTAGAACCGGTCACGCTTGCAGCGGCTCGTTTGTCGATTTGGCGTCAGGTAAGAAATTCATGAGTGTGGCATGGGCGATGCGAAAGTGGTCTTGCAAGACTTGTGCCACACCTAAACCTACTGTTCGAAGCAAAGGTAGTGAACGGCGGCGATGAGGGCCAAGCGTTGTTTCGCCGCGCGTTGGTTTTTTACTTATCCATTTGTTTGTAAGTCGGAGGCTACATTGCTGCTTCGGATTCAATATCTTTGCAATGAAGCCCCTTGCTTTCATTTGTCCGTGTTTACGACGCGCAGGCGCTCTATTTTATTATGCTTTGCCGTTGCTTCACAATCTTGTACCAGCTCTATATTGGGGTGCACCTTTTGGGGACTATTGATGAGATCTGTTAAATCGCTATTGACTTCATTTTTTCTGATCAACGGTACGGCTTTGTCCGCCCAAATCGCTGATTTGTCCAGCTGTATGGCATATGGAACCAAGGTGATCGCAGAAGATGAAGAATATGTCGAAGTAGAGGTCTACTCCGACAACAACTGCGATACAGATGTGTTCATTGCACTAAGTGTTTGTACCGAATATCCGAGCATACGGGAGCAGTCTGGTAATGTTCGAACCAGCTACCACAAAGTTCGCGTCAGCAACACATATTCCAATACTGGAAGCTACTACTTTGATATACTGGCAGGTGAAAGCTGGCATGTGATAGCCAACGTCGGAACTACTCCATACCCAGACTTCTTAAGCTGCGACAATGGTGAACAAAGCAGGTATGAGGTTATTAAGGAATCAAACACTGATTCAGCCAGCAGTGAATTCACTGGTAGCTGGTCGGGCTACGCTCAGTTTAATGGTGGCCTTTCGCCTGTTACTTTTGAGATCGTCGATATTGGTGGCGGTTTCTTCAGTCTATTGGAGCGAGGCTACGGAGCAACCGCACTCAGTTTGGCCGGAAATGTCTTGACATCCGAAACTGGTTTACGCCTTTGGAGGCAGGAAGGTGAATGGCCGTTAGTCGGACGTCGGATGGTGCCTGTAGAAAGTGGCCAACCAAAGGAAATGATTTTCTTCTTATCTCGAAATTAATCCCAATAGTACTTCGGTTGGTCATCGCCGCTCTCAACATGCATGGCCATTCAGCATCAAATTTGCTGTTGTTGGGTGGGACTGCGTTAGCAGACAATTGTCCACTTTTTGGTTTCCGTTGCGTTGATTCAGTACCAAGCCTTTGTGTTGGCCGACACTGGCTCAATCCCCGTCAGCTACACCTTGCTGCCGCAGCCGTGCACGGCGCGCGCGATAGCTAGGCAGGACAATCAGCAGCACGGCGATGACGAGAAGGCCGAGGGTAAGGGGGCGTTCATAGATGAAGCTGACCCCGTCAAAAAGGTTCATGGAGCGGGCGAAGTTGTTTTCCAGCATCGGCCCGAGGATGAACCCGATCAACAAAGGGGCGAGCGGGTAATCAGCGAAGCGCAGGATTGTCGCACAGATGCCAAGGCCCACGAGGATCAGAAGTTCGGTCGCGTTGTTCTGCCCGATATAGGCACCCATCAGTGTAAAGAACAAAATGAATGGGATCAGGAAGGTGCGGGGGACGGCCAATACCTTTGCGATATAGGGGATCAGCGGCAGGTTCAGGATCAGCAGGATCACGTTGCCTAGATACATGGAGATGATGACGGCCCAGAAGATTTGCGGCTCATCGATCATCAGACGTGGACCCGGTGAAACGTTGAGTGCAATCAGCGCGCCCAGCAGGATCGCCGTTGTGCCAGAGCCGGGGATGCCGAGCGTCAAAAGCGGCACAAAAGACCCGGTGCATGCAGCGTTGTTGGCGCTTTCGGGCGCGGCGAGACCTTTGATGCTGCCTTTTCCGAATTGTTCCTGATCCTCTTTATTCGCGATGTTGCGCTCGACCGCATAACCCAGGAATGATGCAATCGTGGCACCCGCACCCGGCAGGACGCCGATCAGGAAGCCCTGGATCGATTGGCGGCCAACGACGGGTGCAATGGCGCGCGCCTCTTCGCGCGTGATGCGCAGGTCCTTGATCTCATTCGTGCCGCCTTCGGTTTTGGACCGGTTGGGGTCAAGGATCAGGTAGATCGCTTCGGGCAGGGCAAACATGGCCATGGCCAGCGTGATGAAGCCAAGGCCCGATTGCAGGTCCATGACCCCAAAGGTGAAGCGCGGCATGTTGAACAGCACGCCTTCGCCGATCGTGGCAAGCATCAGGCCCACGACCGTCATCAGCAGCGCCTTGGCGACCTGGCCTGTGCCTGCAAATGCCGCAATCGCCGAAAGGCCCACGACCATCAGCGCGAAGTATTCAGGTGAGCCAAAAAGGAGTGCGACAGTCGACAGGGCAGGGGCGAAGATGAGCAACAGGATTGCGCCTACTGTGCCGCCAATAAAGGATGAGATGGCAGCAACTGTCAGGGCCTTACCTGCCTTGCCCTGGCGGGCAAGTGGGTAGCCATCAAAGCTGGTCGCGACGGTTGAGGCGACGCCGGGCGCGTTGATCAGGATGGACGAGGTCGAGCCGCCAAAGATCGCGCCGTAATAGACGCCTGCAAGCAGAATAAGCGCCGCTGATGGGTCGCCGATTGAAATGGCGACGGGGATCATGATCGCGATGATCGACATCGGCCCCAGGCCGGGCAGCATGCCGATGAAAGTCCCGATCAGACAGCCGCCCACGACCATGAGGATGTTGGTAAGCGAAAAGGCCGTGGAGAGGCCGATCATCAATCCTTCAAGCATCGCTTACACCCCCATGAACGCAGGCAGGGGGCGCAGGAAGATGCCCAGCACCTCTTGCACCAAATACCAGATGCTGCCTGCCGCAATGGCAGCAACCGGGATCAGGATATGCAGGCGGCGTTCGCCAAGAACGAGCGAGCCGATGATCAGAAAGCCCATCGTTGCCGCCAGAAACCCGATAGGGCGCAGCAGAAGCGCATAAGCGATCATGAGGCCGATCAGGATCAGGGCCGGGACAACCTGGTATTCAAGCAAACGCCGATAGACGATGACCGATGGGTCGTCGTCGCGCGGTTTATCGGCTTTTTCAAAGCCCAGGAGAATGACAAGGGCGGCCATGATCGCCATGACTGACAGAACCTTGGGAAAGGTTGACGGCCAGATGGGATTGTTGCGCATGAACGGCGCGAGTGCAGCGTCCATGGTGAAGAATGCGGTATACGCATAAGCCGCGCTCATCACCAGAATGATCAGTGCGATCCAACGATCGAGTGCCATAGTGTCCTCCCCCCAAGGTAAAGCCCGGCGCAGAGAGCGCCGGGTCGTGTTAGTTGGCCTTTAGAGGAAGCCCAGTTCGCGCATCAGATCGCCCATGACCTGTTCCTGATTTTCGAGGAAAGTCAGGAAGTCAGGGCCATTATTGTGGATGTTCACCCAACCGTTGCGGCCACGTACCTCTTCCCATTCAGGCGTGTCATACATCTTGGCCAAGGCATCCTGATACATGGCGAGCTTGTCATCAGGCAGGCCGGGGGCTGCAAAGAAACCACGCCAGTTGACAAATTGCGTGTCGATCCCCTGTTCGGCCATTGTGGGAGCGTCAGGGTAGGTGTCGATCCGTTCTGGCGAGGTGACACCGATGATTTTGACCTCACCGGCATTGGCCAGGTCCACGGCTTCGGAAAACCCGGTGCTGAGGGCTGTGATCTCACCTGACAAGAGTGCTGCCATCGCCTCACCCCCGGCATCGTAAGGAATGTATTTGACGGCTGTTGGGTCTTCGCCTGCTGATTTCATCACCATGGCAGCGACCAGATGGTCAAGCCCGCCTGGGACAGAGCCACCGCCGACTGCGGTGCCGCGTGGGTCGGCCTTATAGGCGGCAAGGAATTCTTCCATGCTGTTGATCGGGCTGTCCTTGCCGACGACCATTGCGGCGTAATCGCCGATGGTCCCGGCAACCAGCGTCAGATCGCGGAAGTTCTGTGGAAACACGCCTGTCAGTGACCGGATCACGATGGGTGTGGAATTCACCATCAACGTGCCATGGTTACTTTCGGCGTTTTCAATCAGATAGCCGATGGCCTTACCACCACCACCGCCTGACATATTCTCGTAGGTGGCTTGGCCCACAAGCCCCGCATTTGTCAGCGCTTCACCCGTGCCGCGCGCGGTGCCGTCCCAGCCGCCACCGGCCCCACCAGGGATCAGAAAGTGGATGCTGTCGACCACCTGATGGCCATCCGCCATTGCCGGTGCACCCAGCGATACGCTTGCCGCAGCCGCAGCAATCACGGCCCTGCGGGTCATGTTAAAAAATGTCATGATATCCTCCCGATTATCTTTGTGGCGTTCACCGCCGTGGGAGAGTGTTCACGATACCTGCGCGCGACGCAACCGTCATTTGGCGGGCTTTTGGGGTCCAAAGCCAGAATGATAAAACCGGTACCAGTTTTCACCCATGATCCCGGCAACCTCTACGGTATTCATACCCACCGCGACCAGCCCTGCGGTGATATTGGCAAAATCGCGGTTATCGCGAAACCACGTGGGCATAGGTGGAAATCCGGGGGAGGTCGCTGAGCCTTCCCCATAGTCGATCTCTTTGCTCCACCGGCCGACCCGCATCCATTCAACAATGCTGTCAGGCTGATTTTGGCACAGGTCAGAACCCAACCCCAGATGCGCAATGCCGAATTTGTCCGCTGTCCGCGCGATCATCTCGCAGAATGCCTGTACCGTACAATCCGACCCGCCTGCCAGATGATGAGGGTAGAGCGAAAAGCCAAGCATCCCGCCATTTTCGGTCACGGCCCGGATGACATCATCGCGTTTGTTGCGTCTTGCAGGATGCCAGTCAAATGGGTTGGCATGCGTGATGGCAATGGGCCGGTCGGATAATTCCGCGGCCTCGATGGTTGATCGGTCTGCGCTATGGCTCATATCCACGACCATACCGACGCGGTTCATCTCTTTGATGACCTGTTTTCCCATCCGGGTGATCCCGGTGTCGTCATCCTCATAACAGCCAGTGGCGAGCAGCGACTGGTTGTTATAGGTCAACTGCATAAAGCGCAGGCCCAACCGATGCAGGACTTCGATCAGCCCAATATCGTCTTCCATAGGGCTTGGATTTTGTGCGCCAAAGATAATGGCGGTGCGCCCTGTCTGCTTGGCACGGGTAACATCCGCCGCGTCATAGGCTTGCATGATCAAGTCGGGGAAGTCTTCGAAGTACCGGTTCCAATTTTCGATATTCAGGACCGTTTCGCGAAAGGTCTCGTGATAGGCGATGGTGACATGCACAGCATCCACGCCGCCCGCACGCATCTGGCGAAAGATGGTCTCGGACCAGTTGGCGTATTGTAGGTTGTCGATCAGCATGGTGCCGTTGTGGCGGATCGCGTCGTTGGCGTCAAACGGGGGCTGGTGCAGCAATCCTAAATCGTTATAGTTTTTGCAAGAGAGGGAGGTCATTATGAAAACTATCAAGGGACCAGCGCTGTTTCTGGCGCAATTTGCAGGGGATGACGCCCCGTTCAACACGTGGGACGACATCACGAAATGGGCCGCTGACTGCGGATATAAGGGCGTGCAAGTGCCCAGTTGGGATGGTCGTCTTATTGATCTGGCCAGGGCTGCTGCTTCGAAGGATTATTGCGACGAATTCAAGGGACAGGCTGAAGCCAACGGAGTCGCAGTGACCGAGCTTTCGACCCATTTGCAAGGACAGCTTGTGGCTGTGAACCCGGCTTATGACAGTGCGTTCGACGGTTTTGCAGCCGCTGAAGTGCAAGGCGATCCCAAAGCACGACAGGCCTGGGCAGTAGATCAGGTCAAGATGGCCATCAGTGCGTCAAAGCATATGGGCATCAATGCGATGGCGACATTCTCGGGTGCGCTGGCCTGGCCCTTTATCTATCCATGGCCGCAACGACCCGCCGGGCTGGTTGAGGCGGCCTTTGATGAACTGGCCGCCCGCTGGCGCCCCATTCTGGATCATGCAGAGGAAAACGGCGTCGATGTCTGTTACGAAATCCATCCTGGCGAAGATCTGCACGACGGGATTACGTTCGAGATGTTTCTGGAGCGTTTAGGCGGGCATGCGCGGTGCAACATGCTTTATGATCCGTCTCATTACGTGCTGCAATGCCTTGATTACCTTGATAATATCGACATCTACAAAGACAGGATAAAAATGTTCCACGTCAAGGATGCGGAATTCAATCCGACTGGGCGACAAGGTGTTTACGGTGGCTATCAGCCTTGGGTTGATCGGGCCGGTCGCTTTCGGTCACTAGGCGATGGGCAAGTCGATTTTGCGGCGATCTTTTCGAAGATGGCGGCTAATGACTTTGATGGCTGGGCTGTCGTGGAATGGGAATGCTGTCTGAAACATCCCGAAGACGGCGCGCGGGAAGGGGCGCAATTTGTAAAAGATCACATCATCCGCGTTACAGAACGCGCTTTTGACGATTTCGCAGGTGGCGACATTGATGATGCAACCAATCGTAAAATGCTGGGGATTTGATCATGTCTTATGAAAAACCAATCCGTCTGGGCATGGTTGGCGGCGGCAATGAGGCTTTCATTGGTGCTGTTCATCGGATTGCATCGCGCATTGATGGCCGGTTTCAGCTTGTGGCGGGTGCGCTGTCTTCAACCCCGGAAAAATCGCAAGACTCAGGGCAGGCGTTGGGGTTGGATCCGGCGCGGACATATGATGATTTCAAAGCCATGGCGATCCGCGAAGCGCGGTTGAAAGACGGGATCGAAGCTGTCGCAATTGTGACCCCAAACCATGTGCACTATGCTGCCGCCCGCGAATTTCTCAAGCGTGGCATACATGTGATTTGTGACAAGCCGCTGACCTCAACCATGACGGATGCCAAGAAGCTGGCGAAAGCGGCAGAGGACAGTGATGCGCTGTTTGTTCTGACGCATAATTATACCGGGTATCCGCTGATCCGGCAGGCGCGCGAGATGGTCGCTGATGGTAAGATTGGTGCGATACGTGTGGTGCAGGTGGAGTACGCCCAAGACTGGTTGACGAAAGCCGAAGACTTCAAACAGGCCGCGTGGCGCACGGACCCTGCGCGCTCTGGGGCAGGCGGATCGACGGGTGATATCGGCACGCATGCCTTTAATCTGGCCAGCTTTGTCACAGGGCTTGAAACCGAAAGCCTTGCGGCGGATTTGCAGGCCTTCGTGAGTGGGCGGCAATTGGATGACAATGCGCATGTGATGCTGCGCTTCGCGGGTGGCGCGCGCGGGATGTTGTGGTGTTCACAGGTTGCGCCGGGCAATGAGAATGGATTGCGCTTGCGGGTCTATGGTGACAAAGGCGGGCTGGAATGGGCCCAGGAAAACCCTAATCAGCTTTGGTTCACGCCTTATGGCGAACCAAAGCAGTTATTGACGCGTGGTGGCGCGGCAACGACCGAGGCGGCGACACGGGTCACGCGCATTCCGGCGGGACATCCCGAAGGATACCTGGAAGGGTTTGCCACGATCTATCGCGAGGCGGCGGATGCGATTTGCGCACATCGCAGTGGCACGCCGGTGGCAAAAGACGTGATCTATCCGACCATCGAAGACGGCATGAAGGGCATGCAATTCGTCGATGCCTGCGTGCGGTCTTCCAAGAGGAACGGGGCTTGGGTCAGCTTAGCGGGCTAGGCTGCGCGCGATCTGTTCAGACAGTGTCAGTAAGGCTGCGGATTGCGCCGCCGCTATGCTTTGCAAGCTTTGGTCGGGCATTGCTTGGGTAATATTGAAAGCCCGTGTGCTGTTGGGAAAATCGATGCCATCGCCGCCCACATAATACTGGCCCGTCAGGCGGAATACACCATCGGCCCCCGCCAGCATGCGGGCGACGCGGATATCAATTGCAATGTCTGGCAGACCCAGGAACGGCCACGGGTCAGGGCCAATTTCGGTATTCAGGATATCAGCGAGGGTTTGGGTCACGATCAGTGTGACGGCCCGTTCCGGATCATCGGCCCAGAGCACGTCTTGATTGCTGGCAATCAATCCGGTCGATGTTTCGACCGCGATTTCCTCAACGGCAGCGTAGGTTGGTAACGACACGGTGCGCACCATCGCACTGCTGACCAAGGGCCGCAGCTCTAGCGCGGATGGCAGTGGCTTCAGTGCCAGACGATCTGTGGGCGCTGTGCAGGCGGTTAAAGCGATCCCGATAAGAACAATCCATTTCTTCAACATCATTACCGTCCTGTTAGCAGGGAATTCGGATTGCGCTGGATCGCGCGTGCCAGTGACGATACCGCATCGGCCGCAGCCTGAATATCACGCAATGTCGCAAGTGTTTCGGCACCAAAGCGCGAGCGTTCGCTATAGCTGTCCACGACGGCTTCGGTTTGTGCGACAAGCTGGTTGGCCCGGGCAGAGAGTGCGGGGAACGTGCTGACCGCATCTTCAACGGCTTGTGCTGCTTGATTGGCTGCATCCAGTGCCGCGTTGACGTTTTCGATTGCCCCACCTTCACGGATATCTTCCAAAAAGATGCGCATTTCATTCAGAGCTGTGTTCAGGGATGCAGGCAATGCTGCCGTGTCTTCGTCCCGCACGAATGTCTCAATCGCATCAAGAGTTTGCGTCGACGAAGCAACCAGGGCTTCCAGTTCCAGCGCGTTTGCTTTTGCTGTCAGTGCCTCAATCTGTGCAGCGATTTCAGGCAGATTTGCCGTGGCTTCTTCAATATTGGCTGCTGCGCTGGCTGCGTTTTCCAGTGCAGTATCCAGATCAGCCACAAGGTTGGCTTCGGTCGCTTCCGTCACAAGGGCGTTCAGATCATTAATCACGGCGCGCAGGTCGCCGGGCACCGCTTGCAGATCCTCGTCAAGGATCAGGCCACGGCTTTCATCCAACAGTGCGACCAAAGAGGAAGGGGCGGCCACAGTTGCTTCGTCATTGGCCAGTCTTTCAATGCTGTCCATCAGGTCAATGGCGCCATCCATCAGTTCTTCGACCGGCAGGGCGTTGATGCGCGCAAGCACGCCTTCGGCGGTCGCTGCCACATCCGAGATTTCGGATTCGGTTGTTGGAATGATTGGGTATTGCCCGCCTGTACCAGTCATGATCGCCGGCAGTGCATCGTCAATCTGCACCAACTCCACCACCAGTGCGCCGGACAGTATGTTGCCGGTGACCATGCGCGCGCGCAGTCCTCGCGCCACAAAGTCCGACAGCAGCACCATGGCGTCATCGGCGGTGGCGTCCGAACCCATACCAAGCCGGGAGGGCTCGATCGCCAAGACGGCTTGCAAGCGCACTTCGGCTGCGCTGCCTTCACCGACAACGATTGCATTCAAGTCATTCACCTCACCGATCCGAATGCCCTGAAAGCGGACCTCTGATCCAGGTGCCAAACCGCTCACGGATTCCTCAAACAAGACAGCGACTTCAAGAACTTCAGCATTCGGGTCGGTAAAGAGACTGTCACGTGCGGTTTCTTCATCATTGAAAATGTCGAATAGATGGCCATCGCGGATCGGTTCGCCACCAGAAACTATAGTGTCAAAGGCGATGCCACCCTCGATAAGCGACGCGAGTGAGTTGACATTCAAAGAAACGCCGCCCGCACCAAAGGAAACACTGAAACCCGATGTATCCCAGAAACGTGTGCTGCTTGTGATCCGGCGGTCATACGGGCTTTCGATGAAGGCGGTCACCACAACCTGGGTGCCATCAAATGACAGTTCCGGCTCTTCCAGATATCCGACCTGTAAACCCTTGTGCAACACTGGCGCACCTGCGGCCAGTGACCCACCGTCACTGGCACGCAAGACAATCCGTTTGCCCCGCTGCCCTGCAAGGGTCAGCACTGGTTGTTCAAGGCCACGAAATTCGAACTGAGCAACATCGGCTTGGGTGTCCCAGTTCCCTTCGATGTAGACACCCGACAAAACCGTATCCAAACCCGTGATACCGCGCACCGACACATCGGGGCGCACCACCCAGAATTGCGCATCATCGTCCATATACGGTGCGACGGTCTGATCGACACGGGCATGAACAAGCACCACCGACAGACCTGCGTCAAATTCTACATCTTCAACTTCGCCAACAACAACGTCACGGTAGCGGATCTGCGTTTCTGCCGCCGTGATCCCGGCGGCGTTTTCGAACGCAATGGTGATCAGCGTCCCGCGATCCTGATAATTTTGCCATGCCGCCCAAAGCGACACACCCAGCGCGATAATCGGCACAAGCCAAACAAGTGAAAGCCGGCGCCAGACCCGTTTTTTGATCGGCCTTATGTCCAGTGGGGCGGCACCAATCGGGTCTTGGTCACTCATACTGCGTCCTGTCCGTGTCCCATATCAGGCGCGAGTCAAATGCCTGTGCTGCCAGCATGGTGAAAATCACCGATAAAGCAAAGCTGACCGCCGCAATGCCGGGATTTATTGTGGCAATAGTGTCGAGTTGTACAAGTGCTGACAGGATTGCAACGACAAAGACGTCGATCATTGACCAGCGACCAATGAATTCGACAACCTCATAGGCATGGTGGCGTTCGTGCTGATTGCTGCGCGACCGGCGGTGTACACTGATGGCGAGATAGGCAATCGCGATGAATTTGCCGATCGGGATCATGACGGAGGCGAAAAATACAATAAAGGCAACGCCGTACGACCCGTATTCAATCAATTCAAATACGCCGCCGATGATGGTGCTTTCGCTCCGTTCGATCAACGTTGAGGTCAGCAACATCGGGTAAAGATTGGCCGGAACATATGCAATCATGCCTGCAATCAGCCAGGCCCATACTTTTTGCAGGCTCTCGGCATCACGGCTGCGCAGCGGTCCGTCGCAACGTTTGCAAAAACGTGCCTCGCGGCGGTGCACCTGCCCACAGCGTTGACAAGCCACCAGCCCCGCTTCACGGGCAGAGATTATGCCGCTGACTGGTCCAGAGCTTCCCAAATCGAATACCTGCAAATCAGTTGATCTTTGAGCACTGTAATAATCACGACCCCCGCGAAAGCCCAGAAGGCCGGGCCGATTGTTACGGCTGCAAGCCCTGCCACCTTGATCAGCGCCACGGTCACACCGACGATAAAGATCTCGGCCATGCTCCATGGACGTAGCCGCTCGGCCAGACCAAAGGCGGCCCGCGCCCATGGACGCGGTTTTTGTTCCCGTACAAGCGGTCCGAGCGCATAGATCAGCGCCACAAGCCGGATTAGCGGGATAACGACGATAAAGAAAGCGACGGCCACGGCCAAAGGAAAGGCCAACCCATCCTTGAAAGCCAAGATCGCGTCAATCACAGAAGTCGCATTGTGCAACCCGCCTGCATCCAGCGTCAGGAAAGGAAAACTGATGGCCGCGATCATCATGATAAAGGCAGTCAGCGCAAGGCTAAGAACGCGCGCGACCGCAGCCGGTTGTGACGTCATCAAGACAATCCCGCAGCGCTGGCAATGCGCCCGCGCGTTGGGTGGCAGAGCCTTGGCGTGATGAAGCGTATCGCATTGTGGACATGCAACCAGATCATCCAGCGGTGGCAGTGCGAAGGTCACGCGACGTCCTTTCAAAAGGTGGGCTGTGGCCCTAAACCTAGCGCGATCATACCGCGTCTGGCATAGATAGGCTATGACCCCGCCAGCGGCAATTCAACATTGAGAGAGCATATGCCCGATACTGTTTTTCCCGCACGTCCAATACCTTGCGTGCCTGTGGCCGATGGCGGGCATTTTCCCGTTGGTCGAATTTTTTGCGTTGGACGCAATTATGCGGCACATGCGGCTGAAATGGGTCATGCTGTTGATCGCGAGGCCCCGTTTTATTTCACCAAGTCGGCGCATGCTACGCTGCTGTCGGGTAATGACATGCCATATCCACCGCGCACGAATGATCTGCATCATGAAATGGAACTGGTTGTGGCGATTGGCAAAAAAGCCACTGACATTGCGCAAGACGCCGCTTGGGATGTTGTATTCGGCTATGGTTGCGGCCTCGATATGACGCGGCGCGATTTGCAGGCCGCCGCCAAGGAAAAGCGCAGGCCATGGGATATCGGCAAGGACTTTGACAATGCGGCGATCCTCGCTCCGCTGACACCAAAACCCAGTTTCTCTCCCCGCCCGGAATGCGATATCACGTTGGCCGTGAATGGTCAGATCAGACAAAATGCGAGATTGGGCGATATGATCTGGTCTATTCCCGAAATTATTGCTGACCTTTCGACATTATATCATCTTATGCCGGGTGATATGATCATGACAGGAACGCCAGCGGGCGTGGGGCCAGTTGTCGCTGGCGATACGCTTGAAGGAAAGATTGGTAACTTGGCGCCCGTTGTGACGCGCATCGTGTAAACAAATCCGACTTGCACAGCCTTTGCCTTCGTCACAGTATCGCGCAGCAAAAGGTACTGGAGGATACCCATGATGACCACCCGCCGCACATTGCTGGGCCTGATCGCCGCAGCATGTCTGTCAACAAGTGCCGCAGCGCAAGAGGTGACACTGCGTTTGCATCAATTCCTGCCTGCACAGGCCAACGTGCCTGCCCACATTCTGGATGTCTGGGCCGATAAGGTCGAGGCTGACAGCGATGGCCGGATCAAGATTGACCGGTTCCCATCCATGCAACTTGGCGGCACGCCACCGCAATTGATCGATCAGGCGATTGACGGTGTCGCCGACATCATCTGGACAGTCGCGGGCTACACACCCGGCCGGTTCCCACAGCTTGAAGTCTTTGAACTGCCGTTCATCTCAACCAGCGCCGAGGCCACATCGCGCGCCTACTGGGAATTGGCAGAAGACCGGATGATGGACACGGATTTTGCCGCATTCAAACCGCTGGGTTTGTGGGTGCATGGCCCCGGTTTGATCCATTCTAACAGACCAATCACCGATGTTGCCGATCTTAATGGCCTCAAGCTGCGCGCACCGACCCGCACCACAACGACGATGTTCACCGGACTTGGCGCGACATCCGTGGGCATGCCAGTGCCCGCCGTGCCAGAGGCGCTGTCAAAAGGCGTGATCGACGGTGCTGTGATCCCTTGGGAGGTGGTTCCCGCTTTGAAAGTCCATGAACTGGTCGAAAACCATACCGAATTCGGTGATGCGCATCTTTATACGACTGCCTTTATCTTTGCGATGAACAGTGACGCCTATAATGGCCTGCCTGATGATCTGAAGGCCGTGATTGATGCGAATTCCGGCCTAGAATTTTCGGCCTTTGCGGGACGAACGATGGAAGAGTATGACGCACCCGGCCGGGCTCTTGCAGAAGAGGCGGGCAACAATATCGTGGTGTTGACGCCCGAACAGGTTGATGCGTGGCGCGCTGCGAGCAAGCCGACAATTGACAACTGGATCGCCGAGGCTGACGCCGCCGGGCTTGACGGTCAGGACATTTACGATGCAGCCACGGCGTTGATTGCCAAGCACAGCGCCAGCAACTAAACCCATTCGCACGGCCCCCGCAGTCTTGCCGGGGGTCGTTTTGCGTCCGGAGGTTTGCAGTGCTTCATACACTCATTACGACATTGGCACGAGGCATGGCGCTTTTGGGCGGCTTGGTCTTGTGTGTTCTGGTCGGGGTCGTCTGTGTCAGCATCATCGGCCGCGAGGCGAACGGGCTGGCGCACTCTGGTTACATTGGCGGGGTAGGAGACTGGATGATTGCCCGCGGCATCGGACCGATTACGGGTGATTTTGAACTCATCGAAGCGGGCGTTGCCTTCGCTATTTTTGCCTTTCTGCCACTGACACAGCTTACCGGGTCGCATGCGACGGTTGATGTATTCACAAGTGGCTTGGGCCCGCGAGCCAACAACATCATTGCAGCGTTTTGGAGTGTTGTAATGGCGTTGATCATCGTGTTGATCACATGGCGCTTGTTCGTCGGGATGCAGGACAAAATGCGCTATGGCGAGACGACCTTCCTGATCCAGTTCCCAATCTGGTGGGCCTATGCGGCCAGTTTTGTTGCCGCACTCAGCGCCAGCATCGTCAGCCTTTATTGTGCAGCCATGCGTCTGACAGGTGCGCGCACCACATGAGCGATCTTGCACTGGGCTATCTGTCATTTCCCGTTCTGCTTGTGCTGATCTTTCTGCGCGCGCCGATCGGGCTGGCAATGCTCTTGTGCGGGATTGGCGGGTTGTGGTTGGCCATGGACGGCACAACCGTTTTTATGGCGCGTTTGAAGTCAGAAGTTTATACGACCTTTTCCAGCTACAACCTGTCAATCATTCCGATGTTCCTGCTGATGGGGCAATTTGCAACACTGTCGGGCATGTCGCAGGCGTTGTTCAATGCTGCGCAATCATGGCTCGGCCACCGCAAGGGGGGGATGGCCATGGCCGCTGTCGGGGCATGCGCCGGGTTCGGCGCGATCTGCGGATCATCCCTGGCGACAGCCGCCACGATGAGCCGGGTCGCGCTGCCGGAATTGCGCAAATACGGCTATTCGGGGGGCTTTTCGACGGCGACCTTGGCCGCCGGTGGCACCTTGGGCATCCTGATCCCGCCCTCCGTTATCCTTGTTATCTACGCAATCCTGACCGAACAGAACATCGCCAAGCTTTTTGTTGCAGCGTTCATTCCCGGCTTGCTTGCCGCGCTGGGTTACATGCTGACAATCGCGATCTATGTGCGCATCTATCCCGATCAGGCCGGCACGCATGCACGGCTGCCATATGCCGACCGCTTCCGGTCGCTTTTCGCGGTCTGGCCCGTTCTGATCGTTTTTGCGCTGGTTGTGGGTGGGATCTATAACGGCTGGTTCACACCGACCGAGGGTGCTGCGGTCGGTGCAATGGGTACAGGGCTGATCGCGCTTTTCGCAGGATCGCTGAATTGGGCCGTGTTCCGCGATAGCATTCTGCAAACAGCAACAGGCACCGGGATGATCTTTTTCATCGTGTTGGGGGCAGGGTTTTATAACGGGTTTCTGGCACTTACGCAGGTGCCACAAGAACTGTCAGCCTGGGTGACCGATCAGGGGTTCAGCCCATGGGTGGTCATGATCCTGATCCTGGCCCTTTACCTGATCCTTGGTTGCCTGATGGACAGCCTTTCGATGATCCTGTTGACCATCCCAATCTTCTGGCCGGTTGTCTCGACCTTGGACTTTGGCATGACAACTGAAGAGGTGGCGATCTGGTTCGGTATCCTTGTACTGATCGTGGTTGAGGTCGGATTGATCACGCCACCGGTGGGGATGAATCTGTTTATTATCAATAATATGGACAAGGATACGCCGATGACGGCGACTTATAAGTCGGTGCTGTTCTTTGTTGGGTCCGATATCCTGCGTGTGGTCATCCTGCTAATGTTCCCGATTATCACGCTGGTATTTATCTAGGCGACCTCCCGAAAGCACGCAAAGGTCCATGCATCAAAAACAAGGGCTGTGCGCGCCGGGCGAGGGAGTTGATGTTTACTGTTTCACGTTTTCACGTCTGGCCCGTCACGGCCTGTGCGTGATCTGATCTCTGCAATCGCGTCAGCGGCGGCAACAACGGATGCCAGTGCCTCTTCCACATTCAGCCCAAGCTGGCTCGGATCGGTTTCCAGCCGCTCCAGATAGACACGTAACGTCGCCCCCTTGGTACCTGTACCTGATAGGCGCAGAACAACGCGCGCGCCGCCAGTAAACATGATCCTAATGCCCTGGCCCGTCGCTGTGCTGCCATCGACCGGATCGGTATAGGCAAACTGATCTGCGTGTTCGACGGTAAGTCCGGCAAAACCTGTGCCTGGCAGGTCATCCAGACGTGCTGTCAGGTCAGTGATCAGCAAGTTAGCGATATCGCTTTCCACGGCCTCGTAATCATGCCGCGAATAGTAGTTTCGCCCGTAGGTCTGCCAATGATCCGACATGATTTCGGTCACTGGTTTCCGGGTGGCGGCCAAGATGTTCAGCCACATGAGCACAGCCCATAGCCCGTCTTTCTCGCGGACATGGTCCGACCCGGTTCCGGCACTTTCCTCACCACACAGGTTCACGCGGCCTGCATCCAGAAGCGATCCGAAAAACTTCCACCCCGTTGGCGTTTCAAAACAATCAAGACCCTTTGCCGCGGCAACACGGTCAACCGCAGCTGAAGTGGGCATAGAGCGGGCCACCCCTGTCAGCCCCGCACCGTAACCGGGGGCCACATGCGCCTCGGCTGCGATCACCGCAAGGCTGTCAGATGGTGTGACGTAAGCGCCGCGCCCCACAATCATGTTCCGATCGCCGTCGCCATCGCTGGCCGCGCCAAAGTCTGGCGCATCGGGGCCTGTCATGATCGCCATCAGTTCATGCGCCCAGATCGGATTTGGGTCAGGGTGTCCGCCGCCGAAATCGGGCAGGGGGGTGCCGTTCAGCACCGTGCCCGCAGGCGCGCCTAGCCGCTGTTCCAGCAACCGCTGCGCATAGGGGCCGGTGACTGCATGCATCGCATCAAAGACCATGCGAAACCCGCCTTTGAACAGGCCGCTGATGGCATCGAGATCAAACAGCGTCTCCATCAATGCTGCGTAATCATCGACAGGATCTATAACGCGCACCTGCATATCTCCCAGCATGGTCGTGCCAGTCTTCGTCAGATCGATATCTTGCGTTTCCGCCATGCGATAGCTGGTGATGGTTTGCGCTTCGCGATAGATCGCGTCTGTGACGGCCTCGGTCGCGGGGCCGCCATTGGCCATGTTGAACTTCAGGCCGAAATCCGCATCGATCCCACCGGGATTGTGGCTGGCGGACAGGATAAAGCCTCCATCAGTTTTGTTGAGACGGATCAGATGAGAGGCCGCAGGCGTCGACAAAATACCGTTTTGTCCGACAATCACCTCTGTCGCGCCCCCGGCGGCGGCCATGCGCAGGATCACTTGTATGGCACGGTCGTTGAAATATCTGCCATCACCGCCCAGCACAAAGCGCTTGCCCGAGGCCCCGCCAATGGCGTTCAGGATCGCCTGAATGTAGTTTTCCAGAAAATGTGGCTCCATGAAATCGCGCGTCTGCTTGCGCAGTCCGGACGTTCCCGCCTTTTGACCATCAATTGGCTGGGTGGGCACATCAAAAGCATGCATTTATGAAAAACCTTATGTTGACGTCTTCGCACTGGGCGCAGGTTGCCCATCAAGTGTAAAATCACATGGCAAGGCACGGTCAATGACCCTTTGCGCATTTGGGATGTCATTGCCCTCGGCGCGCCGGGTTGCAACGGCCCGCGAATAATTCAGGCTGAGCCAGCGGTGTATGAGCCGCGCGCGTAGTTCGGGCATCGGCACGTCCAAACGCGCCGTGACGTCCCATAATCCGGCAAGTTCCGACCAGGGTGGCTCATCGAACATCAGGTAATTGCCTTCAACGATGATCACTTGTGCGTCCACAGGCACCGCTACGGCCCCAGCAATGGCCAGATCACGGGTTCGATCAAAGACCGGGGCAAAGACCTCTTCGCCGGTTTTCAACGCCTTGATCAGGCGGATGAAACCGGGTGCATCGAAGGTTTCTGGTGCACCTTTGCGTTGGGTTAGCCCGCGCGTCTCCAAGATCGCGTTATCAAGATGAAATCCGTCCATGGGGACGACGATTGTCTTACGACGCTGGGCACTTAGCCGGCGGGCCAGTTCAGTGGCCAATGTCGACTTTCCGCAGCCCGGCGCGCCTGTAATGGCGACAAGCTGTCGCGTTTCGGGGCGCTCTAGCATATGTTCTGCGAGCGTATTGATGTGCTGCGTTAAACTGCTCAACGTATGACCTGCAAGCCGATCGGGTTTGTCCCTGTTTTGTCCAAACACTAACCATTGATCTGATCCATGGCGAATGGTTTTTCATGCGGCATTCGATTTCTTGCCGATATGAAATTGGCCAAGTGCGTGGAAAAGTGGCCATGCGCTGCGCTTTGCCTTAGGTAAGTGCATCAAGATGATAGTGGTGAAAGTGCCCGTGACAGCGACGGTTTTGCATATTTGGCGTATTCTAGCGGCGGTTTGGAAATCAGCCGGTGAAAAGCATCTGGGGCTGATTGCTGCAGGCGTGGCCTTTTTCGGGATGTTCGGCATTTTTCCGGGCATTGCCGCCGTCATCGCGATTTTTGGTTTGGTGGCAGACCCAATGGTGATCGCCGAACAACTGGTGTTGATGCAGGATATCATCCCGCCGGATGCCTATCAGCTTTTGTCATCTCAGATAAACCGATTGGTAAATGCCCCTTCGCAGGCCTTGGGATGGGCGACTTTCGTGTCGATCACGCTTGCGTTGTGGTCTTGCAGGGCTGGCGTCGGGGCGTTGATTGGCGGTCTGAATGCCATTGCGGGACAACGGGTGCGCAATGGGAGCTGGCAGATGGTCGTGGCTTTTTTGCTAACTGTGGCCTTGGTCAGTCTGGCCATCACGGCTTTGACCGTGGTCGTGCTTTTGCCTATTGCCCTCGCCTTTATCCCGATGGCCACGTCCACCGCCTGGTTATTGGAAGGCGTGCGGTGGCTGATCGCGCTGGGCGTTTTGATGTTAGCCCTAAGCCTTCTATACCGTTTTGGTCCTGCGCGTATCGGTAGCCGGGGCCGCTGGTTCACGGTGGGGGCTTTTGTTGTGGTGGTACTTTGGGTAGCGGCCTCAGCAGGTTTGTCTTTCTATCTGACGAATTTCGCCAGTTATAACGAAGTCTATGGGTCGATTGGCGCAGTTATCGGCCTGCTGTTGTGGCTTTATGTCAGCGCCTATCTGATCCTGTTGGGGGCCGCACTGAATGTCGAGGTGCACGGTTACGACAGCCCACCGTCAAACGAGGATACGTCCTTTTTATCAGAAGGTTAGATGGGGATACCCAAGATCATGTCCATGATTACTGGTCGCGTTTCCGGGCAGATGGACAACGCGGCGCCAAATCTTACACCTGACCGCCCGAAATCTGGATTGTCTGACCGTTGATGCTGCGCGCGCCATCGGAGCACAGCCACATCAGCGCGGATGTCGTCTCATCAACCTCAAGCAATTGGCGGTGACGGTTGCCCTTGGCAATCGCTTCGATCGCGCCTTGTTCATCCACGCCAAAGCGCTTCATCAAGCCGGGAAGCTGGTTACGCACGATATCGGTGTCCACATAGCCGGGGCAAAGTGCGTTGAACGTAATCGGGCGGCGCATGAACTCTTCGGAAAGGCCCCGGATCAGGCCAATCACGCCGTGTTTGGTGACGGTGTAGGGTATCGCGTTTTTAAGGCCCCGGACCCCCGCAATTGAACTGACCACGATCATACGGGCCGGGTCGTCGGGTTGCAGTGTCGCCATCGCCGCCTGAAATGTCAGAAACACACCGTCCAGATTGGTGGTCATTGTCTTGCGCCAAGCGGTAAGGCTGGTTTTTTCAAAGGGTCCACCTTCGGCGATGCCCGCATTGGCGATGCAGATCCGGACCGGTCCTCGCGCCTCTGCTGCGGCCTCGATCCCGTCGCGGACGGACATTTCATCACCTACATCCATGACCATAGGATGTAGGCGATTGTGAGCTGCGGCAGCCTCTTCCAACACATCTTTCCGGCGTCCAGTGATTGTCACTTCGGCACCCGCATCCGCCAGCGCGACGGCAATCGCTTTGCCGATACCAGTGCCGCCGCCCGTGACCAGCGCGTGTTTGCCTGTATGTTCCATCATCAGCTCTCCCATTTTGGGTCAGGTTAGCGGCCACAGCCCCGTGGACAAGCCGAAAGCGTCGCGGCACAACTGGGTTCATGAAATGGATTGATCTTCCCCCCGTCTGGCTGGCTTTTGCAATCTTTCTGACTTGGTGGATTGCGGAACTGCAGCCTGCAAGCCTTGCCGTGGGTGGGCCGGTCTTGGATTTGGCCGGTGGGCTTTTGGTTGGTGGCGGGGTCGTATTGATGTTGCTGGCCTTCGCCGAAATGCGCAAAAGACGCACGACTGTCATCCCGCATATGGAGGCGAGCCATCTGGTCACCACCGGTGTCTTTGCGCGCACACGCAATCCCATCTATCTGGGCGATGCGCTGGTGTTGGCGGGGCTGGCGCTTAGATGGGATGCGCCTGTGGCGCTGATCCTTGTTCCGCTTTTCATCGGCACGATCACCCAACGCTTCATTCTTCCCGAAGAAGATCGCCTGCGCCGCAAGTTTCGTGCTGACTTTGCGCGATATTGTCAGAAGACACGTCGCTGGGTTTAAACGCAGCGTCATGTTAGCGCATGACATGAAATGTCATGGCAGCCATTCCCTTGTGAAATATTATGTCGCGCTATAATGGAAACAGACTGCTGACATAAATATGGGGGATGGTCCGTGAAGATCGGCACACCAAAAGAGATTTTTGCAGGGGAAGATCGGGTTGCAATGACCCCGGCTTCTGCAAAGGACCTGCAAAAGCTGGGCTATGATTGTATGATTGAAACCGGCGCAGGAGCGGCTGCCGGGTTTTCTGATCAGGCCTATAAGGATGCTGGCGTCGAAGTCGTCAAGACCGCCACAGCCCTTTTCAAAGCGGCTGACATCGTCGCCAAGGTCCGCCCCCCGGAAGATGCCGAAGTCAAGAAACTGCGCGATGGGCAGACACTGATTTCCTTCTTCTATCCAGCACAGAATGAAAAACTGATGGAGGCCGCCAACAAGAAAGGGGCCACCGTCATCGCAATGGATATGGTGCCGCGCATTTCGCGCGCCCAGAAAATGGATGCGCTGTCATCCATGGCGAACATCGCCGGCTACCGGGCTGTGATCGAGGCCGGGAACAACTTTGGTCGGTTCTTTACCGGTCAGGTGACTGCCGCAGGTAAGGTGCCACCTGCCAAGGTGCTTGTCGTCGGTGCGGGGGTTGCCGGCCTTGCCGCGATTGGGACCTCTACGTCGCTTGGGGCAATCACTTACGCCTTTGACGTGCGGCCGGAAGTGGCTGAGCAGGTCGAGTCCATGGGCGCTGAGTTCGTGTTCCTTGATTTCGAGGAAGAGCAGCAGGATGGATCCGCAACAGGCGGTTATGCCGCTGTTTCATCGCCCGAATTTGCGGCTGCACAGTTGGCGAAGTTCCGCGAAATTGCGCCTGACATGGACATTGTCATCACAACGGCGCTGATCCCGGGCCGCGATGCACCGGAATTGTGGACCAAGGATATGGTCGAGGCGATGAAGCCCGGTTCGGTGATCGTGGACCTTGCCGCTGAACGCGGCGGGAACTGCAAGCTGACGGTCAAGGATGAAAAAATCGTCACGGATAACGGTGTCACAATCATCGGTTACACCGATTTCCCAAGCCGGATGGCGGCACAGTCATCGACGCTTTATGCCACGAACATCCGCCACATGATGACGGATCTGACGCCTGAAAAGGACGGGCAGGTTAATCACGACATGGAAGATGACGTGATCCGGGGCGCAACTGCGACCCATAAAGGCGAGATCACATTCCCGCCGCCGCCGCCCAAAGTGGCAGCTATCGCGGCGCAACCCAAGAAAGAGCCGCCGAAGGAACTGACGCCTGAGGAGAAACGCGCGCAGGAAGTCGCGGCATTCCAGAAAGAGACCAAGACCCAGGTGGGGTTGTTGGCTGTTGGTGCGGCACTGATCCTTGGGATTGGTATGATCCCCGGTATGCCTGCCAGCTTTATGCAGCA
>ERZ1740070.50-NODE-50-length-88098-cov-15.423486_pt1 | contig 88098 bp, 70 predicted proteins | sample MGYA00581734_ERZ1740070 | MGnify/ENA primary metagenome ERZ1740070 (study PRJEB43018, sample SAMN04849744) | marine metagenome | isolation source: floating plastic debris | place: Pacific Ocean | collected 2008-09-01 | study: EMG produced TPA metagenomics assembly... | reverse complement strand
AAGTGAATGAAACTTTGATAGCAAAATGGCTTCCATGAATATGAGAATATTTATTTTTTTGTAGCGCCATATCTGGTGTTATATATCAATCCACATTATTCACCGGAGGTGGGCCATCCGGCACAATACCTTTGTACACGTAATCACCTTTGCGCTCTTTATACTCTAATTTGACTTCTTCACGTAATTTTGCATTTTCAAAAAGATCGATCATCGTCATAGATAGCGCCTTCGTAGCATAGAGCATACCTTTATGACCTATCGACATACCGCTGCAAGCTACTACTGCCCAACTGTGCCAGGGCGTAGCTTTAGGCGCTACTGTCGCACCTAAGCGAATCGTAGGTACTACCCAGCTCACGTCTCCCACATCGGTAGAACCACCACGTGGATGTTCCAACGTCTCCTCTAAGTGATTGATTTTTTGTATCAAAGCCTACTTGTGGCTTTCCGGTAGCTTCCTGGATCTTTTTCGCAAACACCACCTCTTCATCTGTGAATTGAAGCTCACCCAAATATTCCAGGTTCTTTTGCAAGGCAGCTGCCCCCGTTCTGTTTACCAGCACTTCATGCACCCCGGAGATCAACGTGATCTTGTAGTCTACATCAGCCATGACAGCTGCGCCTTCGGCAATCTTCTCCACGCGCTTCCATACCTTCTCCATGCCAGCTCGTTTTGTATCCCTTACCCTTGTCCAGATCTTGGAATAGTCGGGCACCACATTCACTACTTTACCTGCATCCATAATATGGTAATGGATACGGACGCTAGGAAGTACGTGCTCCCTGTAATAGTTAATACCTGTGGTATACAACTCCAAAGCGTCTGACGCACTTCGCCCGTTCCATGGGTCAGAGGAGGCATGGGCGGCTTGTCCTTCGAATTCTACCATAAAATCTACTAACGCCAAACCGGCCTGTACATTTGCTTTGGTGGAAGCACCAGGATGCCAGTCCATCATGATGTCTACATCATCAAAAGCTCCTGCCCGTACCATCCATAGCTTCCCAAAGAACTTCTCTTCTGCCGGTGTACCATAGAAGCGCACCGTTCCCTTTAATTTACCACTTTCAATTTGTTCTTTGATCACCGTGGCAGCTCCTAAAGAAGCTACACCAAACAAATTATGACCGCAGCCATGACCGGCACCGCCTTCATTCACCGGGTCTTTGTAAGGCACTGGCTTTTGTGAAAGCCCCGGTAATGCATCAAATTCTCCCATAATACCAATGATGGGCCTTCCGGAACCATACTCCGCCGTAAAGGCCGTAGCAATATCTCCTATGTTCTTGGTTATTTTAAAACCTTGCTTTTCTGCATAATCCATTAAAGCTGCAGCTGACCGCTTCTCCTGGAATGCCACCTCTTCAAATGACCAAATCTTATCTGAAAGGGTAGTCAGCTCTCTCGCTTTGGCGTTAACGCTAGCGATCGCTACCTTTTTGTTGGTATTGATCCTGGGTTTCTTTTGAGCCGTTACAGCAATGTTGGCAAAGAGTAATAGGACAATAATATTTCGTTTCATATGTTTTGGGGTTCTACAGTTTAGGGTTCTACGGTGATACCGAATTTAGTGTGTCATGTGTTTTAATCAAAATAGATAAGAAGCTCCTTGAATGTCTTGGTTATTATCAAAAAAAGTTGATCATTGTAAAACCCAATTTAAAAGCAATTTATGTCAAGGTTTATAGTCTTTCTATTTTTCATCATATTTTTTCAAAACGCTCTTTCTCAATCCTATTCTGAGACAGACATAGGAATCCCGCAACTTGACTTTGAAAGCTACGACTTTGCAGATTTCGATGACGATGGAGATATTGATATCCTGACAACAGAGCGCGGCAATGGAGCTATCGGACGTATGTCAATATATATCAATGATAACGGCACCTACTCAAACTCAGGTATCTTTTTACCAAATATAGAAGGGGATGCAAAGTGGGGTGATTTTAATAATGATGGTTTCTTAGATATTGCGGCGGCCGGGTATTTAGATGGCTTTATGACTACGACTACGATAATTCTTATCAATAATACAGACAATACATTTGACACTTTCCTCGAATACACTGACATTAATGTTGTTCTACCTTTTATCTCGTGGATTGATCTAAACAATGATAATTATCTTGACCTCACAATTTTTGGCGAAGGTCAAGACATGAGTTTAATTTATTATGCCGAAGTATTATCAAATAACAATGGACTAGGGTTTTCCCGTCAGGCGAATCCTGGCATTGCACCAGTAGGACAACCTTCGGTAAATTGGGGCGATTATGACAATGACGGTGATCCTGATTTAGTCATTGGTGGATTCAACTTTAGTACTGAAATTGATTATTCTACTTCGATCTTTACTAACAACGGTGATTTTACATTCACAGAATTATCAAGCAATCTCCTTGGACTAGTTAATGGAACAACGCTATGGTTCGACTATGACCGGGATAATGATCTAGATATTTTATCCACGGGTAGAAATATTGAAAATATTGCATTTACTAAACTTTATGAAAATGAAAATGGAAGTTTCACAGACAATGGACTTGCTGACAGCTTAAATCTTACCCCTGTAGGAGATAATTTTCCTGCAGGTGTGGTCTTAACAGACTTTGATAACGATTCAGATCTTGACATTTTTCTATCTGGTAGAGGTGGATCCGTAAGGGGAGTGGTTCAAGTAACTGAGATTTACGAAAATACCAGTGACACCAACTTCATAGAGGCTGATAATCTAAATCTTGAACAAGAGATTCTTAACAATGTATTCTTTTTTGATCAAGATAACGACGGAGACAAAGATTACTTTTACGCGGCTAAATTTCGATTTGCGAAGTTCAATCAAAATACAAATGGCTCTAACGCTTTCTCTACCAATACCGACCCAACTCCACCTTCAATTCTGATTAATGAGACAAGTCCAGATGGAGTTAAATTATCGTGGAATCGAGGGGAGGACAATGAAACAAATGCTTCTGGATTATCATATAACTATTATTTAGGAACTGGTCCTGGTAGTACAGACATAGTTTCTCCCATGTCTGATTTGTCCGATGGCCTCAGAACTGTATTTAATCGAGGAAACGCTCGTGATACTAGCGTATTTGTTGAATTAAACCAGGAGGGCTTTATTTATTGGGGTGTACAAAGTATTGACGATGGCTTGGCCGGATCAATATTTTCAAATGAACAAGAATTCTATTTCATAAATGGGACTGTAGCAGAGACAGAGGTTTTAAATGAACCTCTCCAAATTCAAATTAACTGGTCAGATAACTCAGATTTAGAAGACGAATACATAGTAGAAAAATCCACTAACAATATAGACTTTGAAACTCTTGCTAATTTGCCCGCAAATTCGACCTCCTATTTAGACGATGAGATACTTCCTGATACAGGGTACTTTTACAGAATCCTGGCTAAAAATACTATTACAACTTCGACTGTAGCTGCCGCATATGTTGTTACGTTAATCGCTCCGACCGATTTAGAAATAGATTTTGATAATGGTAATTCAGTCCTTAGTTGGTCCGACAATTCTCAGTTGGAAGATTTCTATACCATACAGCGAAAGAGGTCGACAGTTGCTTCATTCAGCACATTACCTTCAATCGCACCAAACTCCTCAAATTATACTGATTCAGTTTTTACTTCAGAGGGATTTTTTGACTACAGAGTTTTCGCTGAAAATGAATTTGGTAGAAGTAACACTTCAGATACAGTTAGGTCTGAGTACATTTTTAAGCCTGAACTTATAGATATTAGTATTGAAGAAGAGGCTACCGCTTTTGCAATTACCTGGATAGACAATAGCGATAATGAGCTTGGATATAGCATAAGAGAATCTTTTGATAACGAAAATTTTACGGAAGTTAGCACTACCGCAGCCAACACGACTGAATTTCTTTATTCCTCCGTCCAACCAGAAAGACAGTATTATTTTACTATCGAAGCACTTGGGGTAATAAATAATTCGGCCAAGGACTCCATAACAGCCGTAATACCGGAGTCTCCATCAGTCCTTGAAGTTAACTTTGACAATAATCAAAACTTTGTTCTTGAATGGCAAGACAACTCAAATTTTGAGTTAAGTTATGTCATTGAAAGACGCTATGAATCAGAATCTGCGTTTGTGTCTATTGATACCGTTGATCAAAATATGACACAGTTCATAGATTCAGAAGCGTTACAAGAAGGCACATACTTTTATAGAATATATGCATTAAATCAGTTCGGTAGGAGTGATTATTCAAACACAACAGAAGTCATAAAACTATTTAAACCCAATATCAATATTGCAGAAATCGGTAATAATCCCCTAGCCATTGCCATCAGTTGGACGGATGAATCAACTATTGAAGATAGTTATGTTCTGGAGAGATACATGGCAAATGGTTCTCTTGAAGAAACATTTAGTTTAGAAGCTAACTCATCTGAATATTTGGATGAGGCCGTTGCTCCTGAAAATGAGTATTTATATGTTTTGTATGGTTTGAAGGAAAACCAATCCTCTCTAGCTGACTCTATCATAGTATCTATTCCCTCAACTCCAACGGATTTAAGAATTTCGATCCAGGAAGAGGATCAAATACGCCTCAGTTGGAATGACAATAGTCAATTTGAAACTGGATATCAAATAGAACGTAGAGACCCCGGAAATAGTAGTTTTCAAGTTATTGATATCGTAGATTCAAGTGCAACAGCGTTCATTGAAAAACTAAGTATTATAAATCAGAGTTATTCATACAGAATAGCGGCAATCAATGACTTTGGCCGAAGTGATTATAGTGAAAACCTTTCAATCATTGTTACGTCTCTCACACATGATAATGATCGCGATTTAACCATATTTCCGAATCCTGTAGCTGATGGAGTTCTAAAGGTGGGACCTATAGCATTCAACGATAACATTGAAGTATCCATAATTGATTACAGCGGAAAGACTGTGATAAACGATAATTTGTTGTTAACGAATGATATTCTTCAAATTGATGTAAAAGAAATTGCTGAGGGCAATTACATACTTAAGCTAACTTCGGATGACCAAACATGGAACCTGTTTTTTATTAAGAAGTAGCAAGCCGTTTAAATTTTTAATTTTCCAATCCCTGATAATCCATTAAAAGTCTCGGTGACGAAAGATTAACCTACATTAAGAGTAGTTATCATTTTAATTGGACAGCCCCTACTCCGGCTTCCCATAGCTTTCTATTATATTCCGGTAACCCTTTACTAAACCAGTCATCCGCTTGAGACTTTAACTGCTTCCATTGTTTATCCAACTCTTCCTTACGATCAATGGAAGACCGGTTGACTCTTGGAATGCTGCTTTCAGTTTGGTTGATAAGAAACAGATATTCGGCAGTAAACTTGTTAGGAAAGTTCTCCACATCATCGTAAGCCTTGGACTTGCGTTGTACCATTTCGCTATCCCAGCCTTTTAACGCAGTAACCAGAGTCTCTCCTTCGCTTTTAAGCGCTTCGTTTTCAAGGTCAGTCAAGATCTTACCAAGCTGCCCTTGAATACTCATAAGCCGGTTAGTAAGGTCATGCATTCGAGTAAGCTTCCCCTCCATTTCTGACATAAACTCATCATACTTCTCGTATTGTTTCGCAGATACATTGTATTGTGGGTTGTCAAGAATCTTCGCATTAGCAGTATATTCATTCGCTCCCACATAGAGTCTAAGGCGATAATCACCGGGTGAGACTCGATGCCCCCGATAGCTACCTTCGATGTAAACACCCAGGACTCCAGGCATGGTTTCCTTTCGCATGTCCCATACAAAACGATTCAGGCCTTTGCTCTTAGGTAAGGTAGCGGCAGGTGGAGGACCTCCATCATATCTTTTGTATTCAGGATCTTTCTTTGAGGTCAGACTCCTTATTACATTTCCCTGACTGTCTGAAATTTCCAGCTTTATATGAACGCTATCAGCAATATCAGGCAACTCATAATAAATCACCACTCCATTGGCAGGGTTCACCCCGGCAAAAGCTAATGACCCTGTGAACGACTCGTTAGTACCATTTAACGGGCTCCCCCAAAAGCCATACACCGCGTCCTCCGGTTGGTACAGCCGAGTGGCGCCGTTGGATTTATACTGTGCCAGCGCTCCCAAGTCATCAAGCACCCAAAAAGACCTCCCTGAAGTGGCCACCACAAGGTCGCCCTTATGTACGTTCAAATCTGTAATGGGAGTAACCGGTAGATTCAATTGCAAAGGTTCCCAGTTTGCACCTCCATTCCAGGAAATATATACACCCGTCTCTGTTCCTGTGTAAAGGAGATCCTTTCGAGTTTCATCCTCCCTAACAACCCTTGTAAAAGCCCCATAAGGAATTCCGGAACTGATGTTCTTCCATGATTTGCCATAGTTGGTGGTTTTATAGATCGCCGGAGTATAGTCATTGAACTTGTACCGTGTAGTTGCAATATAGGCTGTGGCGGGATCGTGAGGAGAAACTTCGATGGCGTTTACTAAACATTCCCGCAATCCCTTAGGCGTTACATTCTCCCAGTTGGCACCACCATCCCTGGTGATATGAACCAGTCCGTCGTCACTCCCGGTCCAAAACACGCCTTTCTCCTGAGGGGATTCCATGATATAACTTATAGTACCATAGTTCTCAGCGCCTACCGCTTCATTCGTGTAGGGCCCTCCCCCCTTACCTTGCTTATCATCCATGTTTCTGGTAAGGTCAGGAGATACTTCTTCCCAGGTCACTCCATTATCACGGGTACGAAGCACAAACTGCGCGCAATGATAAAATGTACCAGGCTCATGTTTAGACCAGATCGTGGGCGCATTCCAGTTGTACAAGTACTTCATATCTCTGGCTTCACGCCCTAAATACTGAATAGGGGCAGCCATCACCTTAGTACTGGCCTTCGATTCCATATCCATAAGCCCTATGGTTCCAAGATAACTGCCACCCATGACGTACTTGGGGTTGTCAGGGTCAAAAGCCAGGAAGGCACTTTCCCCACCAGCCGAAAACGTCCAGTCGTGCTCAGAGATACTGCCTACACCTAGAGAAAGGCTTGGAATTTTTACGGAAGAATTATCCTGCTGGCCACCATAGATGTTATAAGGAAATAGGTTGTCAACGCTAATCCTGTAAAACTGTGCTGTCGGCATATTGGACTGAGTAGACCAGTTCCGTCCGTAGTTGAATGATATAGCCGCGCCACCGTCATTAGCAATTACCATATTCCTGTTGTTTTCAGGGTTGATCCATAGGTCATGGTAATCTCCATGGGTTCCGGAAAGCCGTTCCCAACTCCTTCCACCGTCTATTGATCGTAGTGCCGGTGCACTCAATACATAAACGGTCTGTTCATCTAGTGGGTCAGTAAAAACTTCTGTATAATACCAGGAACGTTGTGTTAGTCTATTATCATCACTTACTCTCCTCCAGGCCTTACCGGCATTATTGGAGACAAAAAGTCCTCCCAGATCTTTATCGGAGTCACTTTCGATCAGCACGTAAACTTTATCGGGGTTCGCCCGGCTAACGGCTATGGCCATCTTGCCTTTCTCTTTAGGTAGACCCTTTTCAATCTTTGACCAGATTTCGCCCCCATCCGTACTCTTGTAAACCCCACTCCCCTCACCACCACTGACGACTTTCCAAGGTTTTCTTTGGTGCTCCCACATGGTTGCATATAGAATATCAGGGTAGTTCATATCCATCGATAATTCACTACAGCCAGTAAGGTCGTTCACGAACAATACTTTCTTCCAGGTATCCCCGCCATCAATAGATTTATAAATACCTCGCTCGGTATTTGGTCCGTACAAAGCCCCTTGAGCTGCTACAAAAACAATATCAGGATTGCTTGGATGAATTACAATACGTGCTATATGCTGTGTCTTTTCAAGGCCAATCTTCTCCCAGGTTTTGCCGGCATCCGTGGACTTATACATTCCATCTCCATACGAGGTCATTACACCTCGTGGCGCATGTTCACCCATACCGCAGTAAACCACATACGGATGTGATTCTGATACAGCCACAGCTCCCACCGATCCTGTTTTAAAAAACCCATCGGAGATATTCCTCCATCGTTGGCCAGCATCTTCGGTTTTCCAAAGCCCTCCTCCTGTTGTGCCCATGTAATAAGTCAATGGATCACCCACAACTCCAGCGGCCGATACTGATCGCCCTCCTCTAAAGGGGCCAATGTTTCTATACTTCAGAGGTTTGAAGTATTCCTGCGCCGTTTGGGCAGATACTACTATTGAGAGTAAAGTGAAAAATCCGGAAAGCAGTTTCCTATTCATATTTCAGGTTTTGGGTAATCCGCTAAATATACTGAATTTGGCAGGCCTGATACCATAAGTTCTATATGATATGAATAATCTCGGTGTTATATTCTTTCTCGTGTTGACGCTGCCCCGGGCTATTGCAGGACAGAAAATTATAAATGATACGGGGGAGATACCCTTTGAAATGGTTAAGAACACCATCGTGATCGAAGTCAATATTCAGGGGGAGCAGCGTAAGTTTGTTGTAGATACCGGCGGTGTTCTCATAGTCTCGCAGGAACTTCAAAATACTTACAACTTTGAAATTATTAACAAAACCCGTGTTTCGGACATCAATAAGAAAGAAATAGCCTTTAAAACGGTACTAGTCCCGGATATCACCATTGGAAACTGGAAGTTCGATAACAGTAAAGCCCTGGTGGAATATTTGCCTGACACATATCCCAATAATTGTTATGGTACTGATGGTATAATTGGGCGTGATTTTTTCAAGGATGTTCTTATGCAATTCGATTTTAAAAGAAAGGTGATGCGCTTAACAAAAAATCCCGGGGTACTTGTACTCGACCCGTCCCAAAGAACAAGAATGGATTTAAGCGACCGAGGTCTTCCCGAAATTGAGCTCTTTATTGATGGGAAAAAACAAAGAATAGAATTCGACTCGGGATCAGGCGACCTGTTTAGCTATAAAACCAAGACGGCTAAAAAACTCAAGAGTAAAACGAAGGATAACAAGCTCAAGTTTGAGGGAATATTCTCGTTTGGAGTAAGCAGTAAAGAACCTTCCTCTTCAGAACGATACATGATAAAAGTTAAAGAACTTGAAATAGCCGGGACCAAAATTGTTGACTTTTACAGTAACCTTTCTAAACCGTCCGCTCCCAGGATTGGAGCAGGCATCCTATACTATGGTGTGGTAACGTTGGATTATCAAAATAACTGGTTTTACCTTGACCCGTATGAGACTGAGCCGGATAAAACTTTTGAGAGTTTTGGATTTGATATTGCAAAAATAAATGATGTGTATGTAATAAAATGGGTGCTTCTAGGGTCAGCTGCAGATTCTGCTGGATTGAAATTTGGACATAAAATCCTCAAGATCAATGGTGAAGATGTGGCTCAAATTACTGATGGATGCAGCGGTTATCTGAATGGTTATGGCTTTAATCGACAAGGTAAGGTCGTTGTTGACTATGTCACAGCTACGGGGCAAATTAGATCCACCAAACTAATGAAAGAAGAGTATTAGGGAATTAGAAATACCCGTGACTTCTTAGAATTCTCTAATTGAGTGGCTTGAAGGAGTGGTCTCAATTACAGCTAAACTCGCCAGAATGAATAAGCAGATCAACATTACTGACTTGTACATTTTCGAATTCAATCGTCAAACCTGCGTTAGTACGACTAACAACGAGTTCCCCTTCCTTACTCCTATATCTTTTTTGAGTCTGAAAATGAAGTTTTATAGAAGCAGAATTTTCATCTAGACTCCACTCTTGACTTGTTAATTGATAGGTTCCATCTTCAGGTTCTTTATCAAAAATAACCTCAGATATCAAGAAATCAGGATCATCCTTAGTTTTATACCAAGCCTCTACGATATATCTGGTGTTCGATTGGTAACAAACAACTTCGGTTACCTCAAATCGATTGTCGTTGTATTCAAAAAAATTTGGATTAGGGTCTGTGTCATCCTCTGAGCATCCAATGAATAAAAGTAGACAGGCAATTATATAAACCTTAAACATAACAAATATCTAATATCAATAAAAGTAAATTTAAAGATTAACTACTTATTTAAAGGCAACAATCTAAAAATAGCGTTCAATATCGTATTGGCTGTCGAAGAGATTTAGTTCTAGCAGAAGTGATAATTCATGTGTTCCAAAATTGCTTTGTACTAGTTCATTCGTTGGTAGTTCGAACGAGTACCCGAATCGAAAGGATCGATTGATCTGAAGTTGTGTGTTTATGCCGATACCATCCAAATTTCTTAAGGTTACACCTGCCCAAATAGTATTGGCAAACAATGCATTTACACTTAAATCCACAGCCGACTGGCTCTCTGTATAGCGCACTAAAAACGAAGGTTTTAGCAGAAAACCGCTTACCGAATTAGATTTAATGATAAACCCTCCGCTGAGGTAATAATGTGGCTCATAGCGTGTACTGCTGGTGACGCCGTCATCTACTTCAACGTTCAATATGCGTGGTACGGATAAACCAACGAAGTAGTTTTCAGTCATGTAAAAAACCCCTGCTCCAAAGTTGGATTTGCTAAAAGAGTCATTATTCAAATCCAATCCTTCATCATCGGCAAAAGCCAGGTTAAGCTCATTATAATCGTACCTGTAATTTATAAAGCCGCCTTGTACACCGAAGGCAAGTGTGCTTTTATTAGAAACGATTTTATATGAGAATGCCGCCTGCCCTTCCATATTATTGTTTACTCCTAGTCGATCATTAACCAAGAGCAATCCGGTACCGAACTGGCTACCAACCGAACTTGTAAGCGAAAGCATATTGGTTAGTGGCGACCCATCAATACCTGCCCATTGCTTGCGCGTAATCAGGTTCGCATTGAAGTTATTATAAATGCCTGCATATGCCGGATTGATCATAAACTGATTAAAAGAATACAGATTATATAAGGGATCCTGCTGTGCCTGAGCCGCCAAAACGGACCCTAGTACCATTAAAATCGATAAGTATGTTTTTCTCATTTTCCTATCTTCTTAATAAAAAGAATCCGTTTTCAACTGTTTCTCCCCCATTGAGCTCAACAACGTAATAATAGGTTCCGTCCGGTAGTTCATCACCATCATCAGCATTTCCTACAAACCGGTTATCTACGTTGTTATAGTCAATGGCACTATAAACTTCATCACCCCATCGGCTATATATGAATACCTTATTCGTCTGATAAAATTCAATATTTCTTATTTCCAGAAAATCGTGCTTTCCATTTTGCTGTGTGGTCACCACATTAAAGACTTCTATAGGTGGTATTTCAGAAAGGCCGCTGGCCGTAAGTGTAGTAGTAAAATCTGGCGCTGAAACACTTCTGATAGTAAGGTCCGCAGATTTAGGTCCAGCACTAGTCGGCTGAAAGCCCAAAAAAAGTGTCGCCGATGCCGCAGGAGCAATAGGGTCTGGAATTCCACTTAACAGTTCAAAGTCATCGCCTTCCACTAGTATTTCTGTAATTACCAGGGTAACTGTGCCTGAATTTGAGATAACTAACTCTTGTTCGTCCGTGGCACCAACAGGGATATCATCAAAGCTTATGGTACCGCCATTGGCAAAAGGATCACCTGTTTCTCCATCTGTAACTTCAATCTCACTAGCTACAACTGTAACTGTGGCATCAAATACCGGGCTGTCATCATTTCCATCGTTGATTACAATGGGCACAGTTAAATCCCCTACGAAGTCGTTATCAGGTGTTAATTCAGCACCGTTCACCGTGTAATTCGTTCCTGAGTTTACAAACAGTGTAAACCCGGTCGGGAAATTATTGTCGACATCTGTTACAGTGAAATCATCCAGTTGCAGTGTTACGGGAGTATTCTGACCGGTGGTTATCTGTTGCTGTCCGTTTATCACAGGTGCATCGTTGACCGCGTTAACAGTAATCAAAAAAGTCTCAGCCACCACGTCCTGATTATCATCAACTTGTACTGTAATAGTGGCGGTACCACTAGCGTCAGCTTCAGGGGTCACGTTAATGGTTCTTGATCCTCCTGCGCCGCCAAGTTGTATCCCCGCATTTGCCACTAAATTTGTATTATCTGAGCTAGCCGTAATGATCAAATCATCCAAATTGGTTTCTGCATCATTAACTGTGAAAGCTATATCTCCTGTACTCCCGTCTTCATCTATCGACACATCTGAAATAGAACTAATGGTCGGCAAGGAATTGGGCACTGTAATTGTCCCTTCAATTGTGAAATTGAAGGGATTCTCGTCTGAATCGTCATTGACTATACTTATAGTTTCATTAAAAGTACCCACACTGGCTGCACTTAGGATAATGGTAAAGTTAGCGTTTGCCCCATCTGTAGGAGCGACAATAGGTGTGGCAGTAACTGATGAAAAGGCGGAGCCTGTTACCGATATGTTTGAAATTGTCAGATCGCCAGAGCCGCTGTTGGCCACAGTAAAAATTTGGGTTATGTCAGTGCCTTGATCGCTTGAGCCAACATTCACAGCGCTTGCTTGTCCATCAAATATTTCTGCGCCGTTATTATCCGGGCCAACGAAAACGGATATTTCGGGCATTGGTGGCGCGGTCACCTCTCCTGTCAGTTGAAAGTCAAAAATACCTTCGTCAGCATCGTTATTATCAAGTTCAAAAGCAACAGTAAACGTACCGATGGTACTTGCATCAAATTCAATATCAATGGTTTCAGAAAGCCCCGGGCTTATGGTAGAAGGTGGTGTAGCCGATATAAAGAATATGCTAAGTGGATCAAAGAAATAAGTATTTAAGTCAAGATCGGCCGTTCCTTGATTTTCAATAGTAATCTGTTGGGTGACATTTGATCCTTGGACTGTACTACCAAAATCCAAGGGAGCAGCCTGGCCATCGATGATTTGGGGGCCCGAAGTATTCGGCCCAATATAAATCACAATTTCAGGTTCCGGTGAAGCGGTTATCGTACCTGTAATGTCAAAATTAAAATTAGCCTCATCAGTATCATCATTGATAATCGTTACTGTTTTTGTAAAAACACCAACAGAACTTCCTGTAAGCAGTATATCAAGCAGTTCGCTGCCACCAGGACCAATCACCAGAGGAAAAGCAATGGCAGAATTAATCATGAATTCAGAGCCGGTAATGGTAATATTCGTAATAGTAAGCGCGCTCCCGCCTTGATTCTCGACGGAAAAAGTTCGGTTTACCCCAGACCCCTGGACTTGTGAACCAAAATCTATGGCCATTATCTGACCATCTAAAATCTCAGGAAATGTGTTATTAGGACCGTCAAAAGCAGCTATCTCAGGCTCTGGGCAGGACAGACCTGCATCATCGATAGTCCAGCTATACGTAGTTGTTATGAAGTTCCGTGCAGTTTCGCCATTGCAATAGAATAGACCTGAAGCCCCAAGTGTTCGGCCGGTTTGAAGTGAAGGTAATGCTGCCCATCCAATTAAAGTTTGATCATAGTTATCAACGGAAAGAGCACTATTAGAAAGCGTCGCCGAAAAGTTCGTTACATTACCGACATCCCAAGCGCCAAGACCCTGATCGAAAGCACTTGCAAAGCTAAACGTACTCACCAAATTGGTTACGTTACTCACATTCCAGCCACCAATATCCTGATTAAAAGCTCCTGCAAAATTAAACATACGTTCCAGGTTGGTAACACTTCCCACGTTCCAGCCGCTTATGTCCTGATTGAATGGAGTGAAAGCAAACATAGAGGCCATAGTAGTTACGTTACTCACATTCCATGAACCGATGGGCTGATCAAAGTCGGCAGCACTGCGAAACATATTGAACATAGTGGTTACACTACTTACATTCCAGTTGCCAATTGCTCCATTAAACACAAAGGCATCTTCGAACATCGATCTCATATTGGTAACCAAGCTCACGTTCCAGCTATTCAGATCCTGGTTGAATGAAGCCGCATTGGCGAACATAGCTCTCATATTAATTACGTTGCCAACATTCCAGGAATTCAAAGGTTGATTAAAATCAAAAGCCGAACTAAACATTTCCTGCATGGTAGTAACACCACTCACATCCCAGGCATCAATATTTTGATTGAAATCTGTTGCTGCAAAAGTTCTGAACATGTTGGTTACGTTAGATACATTCCAGCCACCAATAGGTTGGTTGAAAACGAGGGCAAAGTCAAACATTTGACTCATAGTAGTCAAACTACTTACATTCCACCCGCTGATATTCTGATTAAAGACACTGGCCACGCGAAACATCAAGTCCATTTCAGTTACATTGCTTACATTCCAGGAAGTGATATCCCCATTAAAAGCATTGGCATTTTGGAACATACTGGACATATCTGTTACCGAGCTCACATCCCAGGTATTCAAGGATTGATTAAAACTTGTGGCTTGGAGAAACAAAGCGGTCATATCAGTGACATTACCGACGTTCCACGAACTAATATTCTGATTAAAGGCAGTGGCACCTTGGAACATCCTTGTCATATCCGTCACTGAAGATACATTCCAACTATTTAGTGGTTGGTTAAAGCTGAAAGCGCCTCTGAACAGAGCAGTCATATCAGTAACGTTACCTACATCCCAGGAATTGATATCCTGATTTAAGGAGGTCGCTCCTCTGAACATTTCTGTCATATCTGTTACATTGGAAAGATCTGGTACGTCAACAGCATTAATTGATAAATTAGTGCATCCTTGAAAGGCCGAATTCATGGAGGTCCAAGGGTTATCTCCCCATTGTTCAATAGTTTGAATTCGGTTTCTGTTTGATCCGCTACCGTTAAAGAATATTCTCGGAAAAGTACCGGAAATGGATACGGTATAAGTACCGGCTGTAGCATAGGTATGAGAAATATTACCGGTAACACCTACATCGGTAGTCGCATCTCCCCAATCCACATCATAATTATAACCTCCGCCAGTCGTAGGGATGGTTATCTGATCGCCATTGTTAAGAATTTCCCAGGTGGTTACGAAGGGTGCGGGGCATGACAGGGCGTCCCCTGTGATATTCCATCCAAATGTAAAGATCAGATCATTTCTTGCCGTTTCACCCAGACAATAAATCAAACCATTGGCTCCAAGGTTAACTCCCGTTTGCAAAGCTCCAAGAGATTCCCAGCCGATAAGTGTTTGATCATAATTATCCGTGGACAGTGCCGTAAAACTTAACATGCTACCCATGTCACTGACATTGCTAACATTCCAAGTATTTAAGGGCTGATTATAAGAAGTCGCTTCTTCAAATAATCCTGACATATTAGTGACATTACTAACGTCCCAAGAGTTGATATCATCATTCAATGCACTGGCCTCTTCGAACATTTGACCCATGTCAGTAACCAGTGAAAGATCTGGCGTATCTGTAGCGTTTATTCTTAGGTTCTCACACCCACTAAAAGCTTTTACCATAGACGTCCATGCTATATCACCCCATTGTTCTACGGTTAATATCTTCTCAAAATCAGTATCATCACCAAAAAAGCCAGCGCCATTGAAATATATCCTTGGAAATGCCCCGGAAATAGAAACCATATACGTTCCCGGAGTAGTATAGGTATGTGTAATATTACCAATCACATTTGTATCCACATTACCATCGCCCCAGTCTACATCGTAATTATACCCTCCTCCTGTTGTGGGGATCATAATTTGATTGTCATTCGTTTCACCCGGATTGTCCGTTTTCCAGGTAGTAATAAAAGACTGAGCATTGAGGTTATCAGCCAGAATAAAGAAAAAACCAAAAACTAGCACGCGGCATGGAATGCGCTCGAATGTGAAAGGCAGTGTTAGCCAGTATTGATTGGGTGGTTTCACTTGATTGTACGTTGAAGCCAAATACAAGTTGAAAATATTATAAATACCATTTAAATGGCATCCATATTTAGTGAACGACATGATTTATTTAGCCATCGAACTAACTCTGGGAGTGGTCTGCTAAAGCAGTGATAGTTTTGACAAGAATTCCGTTTTGTAAGCTCTTCCTATGGGTATGGCGATTTCTCCAAAGAAGATATATCCTTCACTGATACGCGATATTTTTGCAAAATTGATGAGATAGGACTTGTGCACGCGATCAAAACCAAAGGGAACTAGCTTGTTTTCAATACTTTTCAATGTATGGCTTACGATATAGGAGTAGTCTCCTGTAAATACCTTGGCGTAATTATCAAAAGCTTCTACATAAAGTATATCAGCAGGATCAATAGGGGTAAGTCCTTCCTTATCTTTCACAAAAAACTTATCAGGTTTTTGATAGGCATTCAAAGTCATTTTGTGAAAGGCCATTTCCACATTAACGTAGATATCCTGCTTGTCAAAAGGCTTTAGAATATACCCATAGGGATTTGTCTTCTTCGCCCTGTCAAGTGTCTCCCGATCGTAATATGATGTAATGAAGATAAATGGTGTACGGAGCTTATTGTTGATGAAGTTAGCCAAATGAATGCCATCTTGTTCACCCGATAGGTTTACATCCAAAAGCGCCAGGTCGAAAGAATTCTTGGTCAATTTATCCATTGCATCATCATACTTCAAGGATACATCAACGTGATCTATGCCCAGATCTTTCAGATAAAATGACAAATCGTCTGCAATAAGTGGCTCATCCTCTACAACAAGTACTGACTTTTCCATTTATCAATTATATAACTTATAGCTGGAAATGGTAAGCAGAGCTTCCGTACCGTTATGAAAATTGAAATCTACTTCTGCTTCAAGCTTTCTGGACAATGACCGGATCAAGCGCATCCCGAACGAATCAGAGTCCTCTATGTACTTGGAGGAACCAATTCCATCATCCTTGACCACAAGTCTTAACTTTTCCATTTCTTCTTTGAAGACAATGTCCAACTCTCCTCTATTGCCATTGGGAAAGGCATGTTTGAATGAATTACTTATCAATTCATTCAAAATAAGGCCGATTGGGATCATAGTATCCACGTCCAAATTCATTTTCTCAATGTCGTAGCTAACTATCACTTGATCATCATCAACGCCGTAAGCCTTTTTAAGTGTTCCGGTAAGATTCTGAATATAATCTATAGCGTCCACACCTGTTAAATTATCATGTTGATAGAGTTTCTGGTGGATTAATGCCATGGACTTGACCCTGTTTTGTCCTTCATTTACCAATTCCTGGGCATTCCTATCCTCAATAAACCTAGACTGCAAGCTCAACAGACTGGAGATCACCTGCAAGTTATTTTTTACCCTATGATGGATCTCTTTTAAAAGCGTTTCTTTCTCATTCAGTGATCTGGCAATAATAGTGTTTGATTTCGACTTAGCTCTCAATAACAAATAGAGCAGACCAACCCCTAACACAAAAATACCCGCAACCAGAATAAATATATTCCGTTGATTGGCCGAGCTTTGTGAGGCTATGAGGGCCTCCTGGTTAGCAACCTTAAGTTCTGAGATCTCTCTTTCCTTCTGCTCCGATTCATATTTCAAGGTCAGATCACTTATGGTCTCATTCAATGATTTCGTTAAAAAGGAGTCTCTCTTATTATATGAACTTTGTAAATGGGCATAAGCCTTTCCATAATCCCTTACAGCAGCATATGCCTTCGACAGTAGTAGCTGGTTTTCAATGGCCATTTCTTTGTTTGAAAGGCCTAAATTCAACTGTTCTAACCGCTTTGAGTTGGCAATAACAATATTAAATTCCCGTTGATCCATTAAGAAATAAGATCTGGAAAGTAGCGACTGAGCAATGTTCAGAGTATCGTTAGTTGCTTCAAAAAAATCCAATGCTTTGGCCACATAAAATAAGCTGCTATCCAAAAAACCTAACCCTTGATACGAGTTGGCCAGGTTTACATAGGACTTGGCAAGATTTCGCTTTGAGGAACGCTTTTCCGCCAATTGACGCAGCTGCAGGTTATACTTGACGCCTTCGGGATATTCCTCTAAAGTGTTATAGATTGATCCGAGATTCAGTAAAGCTATCTCCACGTAATTTAATTGTTCCAGCTGCTCAAATTGTTCTTTGGCTTCTTTATAGTAAGCAATAGCTTTGTCGTAGATACCTTGCTTTTTAAAGATCAGCCCTAAATTGGATTTTGTAATAGCCGCACCTCTGACATCTCCCGCTTCTTCACGCACTTCCATCGCCTTGATATAATATTCGGTGGCCTTTTTATAATCTTCCATATCCATGAACATCACTCCGAGATTGTTCAACGATGAAGCTATCTTGGGCATGTTACCGTCTTCCTGGCGAACCTTCAAAGCCTTAATATAATAATACTCAGCACTGTCCCAGGTGTTTAAATAATGATATGCTACCGCCACAGAAGTTAGAGCTTGTGAAAGTCCTTTGGGATCATCCAATCCGTTGAAAATTACCAGGCTCTTTTGCCCATAGATTAGCGAACTGTCCAGGTTTTGAGAAAACCACTCATAAGATAGCTCATCCAAGGTGTATGCCTTTTCAGAAGCGGTCGACTTATCCTTTAGTACTTGGTTAAGGCTATCAATATGCAGAGAATGTTGGGCCTGAGCGTACAAAAGAGTCGCACTAAAAATGATAGAAAACAAAAATCTCATAGATACCGGCGTTTCATAAGATATAGATAATCCTACACAAGATAGTCATTTAGTGATAGCAGGACAGAACATAGTAGTTATTAGCATTGAAAACTTCGAAAAATCGTCTTATTCGGTGATAATGGTCACTAAAAGAGATGATATGGATTGGTAGATTAGAATAAGCAAAAGTTAAGGACCAGACCTTTAAGCGTCATGAAAAAATATAATTGTACTTGGGGGAAACTTTACTGGATTTACAATGGCCCTTTAACTTGTAAAAAGGCTCAAAAGAAGACTTAAGAAAATATAAAGTTACGGTAGTAAGTCCCATACACGATTTACTTTATGTGCCCTCATTGATATGGGTACCGTTCGGCAGGTGGAAGATAAAATATATCCAATTCGACGCAAGACCTTTATTTCGTAAGCATAATATCATATTTGTTCAACAAGCGGCAGTATGAGTTGAACCTGATACAAACACAGTTTACTTTGAATAACGGCGATGATATTAAATACAACTATTTAGTAGTAGCATCAGGCGTGAAAATGAATTTTGATGTGGTTGATGGACTAAGTCCGGCAGATAACAGAATTCAAAACATAGTCATCCCAAAACTAGCCAATAAAATAAGGGACTTAAGGAATTAGTTAAAACCCCTGGTCCGGTAGTTATTGGCCCCGCTGAAGGCCCCGGGTTGTATGGTAGCCGTCTATGAATACTTGTTCAACTTGGATAAGTAGCTGAGGAGGTATAAAATACGTGATAAAGTCACGCTGTACCGGATAACTCCGGAATTGATGGCATACCCGAAGGTGAAAAAAAATTGAAGATGTTCATGAAGATGTATAATATCCAATGGATAGTAGATGCCAGTTATTAAGCAAATTGATAAAAGTAAAATCATATTGAAAAACGGGGAAGAACTACCGTATAAAATGGCAATGTTGATACCACCATTCGAAGGAACTCAAGTAATGCAAGCGGGTCCGAAATTAGTAGATGATAAGGGTTTCGTAGAAACAGATGGCCCCTATAAGCACATAACGTATAAAATGTTTATCGCCGGTCAAGCAGTGAAAGTTGTGCCTCCATTTCAAGCCAACGTAACTCCTTTTGGTATGCTTAAGACCGGTTATCCTAGCGACGTAACCGGTAAGATTAATTAACGACAGAGCCAAACTGAGATATAAAGAATGGGACAACATACCCGCTCTCTGCATTATGGATGCCGGTCATAAAGGGTATTTAATAGCAAACCATCTATTTAAACTGCGGCAATTCGCCATTATGATTCCAAACATCTTTAACGACTTTGGTAAGGTATTACTTGAAAAATACTTCTTATGGAAGGCCAGACACGGATATGCTTGTTGCCCTGATTGATTAAAATAAGACAACCTTTTTTCAACAACACGTGTCTGATTAAAAAGACACAGATGAAAAAGCTAGTTGTTTTTCTTTCATTATTGGCGGTCTTGCACCTACCCTATTCCTGCTCGGAAGATGATTGTGGTGAGTTCAGAGGGCTGGAGTCCAGGATCACAGCTATTACTACGGAAGTTGGCTCCTTCGCAAATAACGAATTTGTTGATGTGGCTACCAATGACTTTAATACTGCCGCTGTTCGTTTCGAAATTTGTGAAATGGAATTTTCCAAAATAGCTATTTACAGAAAAAGAGGTGTGAATTTATTCGTGAAACAAGCTATGGCCTGCAGCGCTCCAGAGCCTGAATTAGCCTATGATATCAACAATATCAATATAACCGGGGAATCCCAGATTTCCACAGACGGAGCCACCGTTGCAGCAGGACAATCGCTAAACAGTTTGTTCAAAGTGACCGACCACTGGGATATTGCTTTTAATACCTTTATCCAAAACCTTTCTAAAGACAGACAACAGTTTGGAAATATTGGCGCTGCCTTTACTCTTGCGCTTGTTAACAAGCCCGATCAACCAATAGATCAGCAGTTAACAATAAAGTTTAACTTTTCAGATGGTTCCTTTATTGAGTTAGAAACAGAAACTTTCTACGTAGAATAAACCGGCGTTAACACCCACCTTCTATACTTCAAGCCCTTTGCATCCCCACTGATGCCATTCGAGATAGGGCCACGCAAGCTCTTGCTGTTTGCTCATAATACGTGCCTGATAGATATATATTGAAACCGTAACCAGATTAATGGAGATAGCAAAAATGGCCATTATCAATCCCAAATCCCTCTTTTTCTTTTCGGGTTGCTGTTGCTTATCCATAACTTCAAGTATGCAAAAAAAGCTGGATTGTAATATAAAAAAGGCCACTGATTAATACCAGCGGCCTTTCACCGAAACCAACACCTGAAAAAAATTACTCCCAGACAGAAACCCCATTAGTGTTTCCATCGCCTGTATATGAAAATGGACCGGGATTATCTACAAAATCACCAGAAGTCCAAATTCCTTTTGTATTAGCCACGGATTCTCTGCCAATTCCACCTTCGCCATATTGCATAAAATCACTCATTGCATCCGCTGAGCCAAAGGTATTAGTACTGTAGAAGCTTACATCCGATGATGTATCATCTAGTATAACTGTAATTGATATCTCCTCATTGGGAGCCAGAACAAGATTGCCGGTCTGTAATGTAGCAACCTCTTCATAGCTAAATCTTACACAGAACCAATAAGTTGAGATATTTTTCGAGGCAGTACCAAAGTTCTTTAATACTACTACGTCAGAAGCCGGATCAACCTCAAATAGCCTGATCACTGCCTCACCGTCTTCCGCTACATCCCAGTTATCCAGCCCATTCTCGTCCCCGGTTCCGGTATAACTATAAGGGCCCACACCGTTTACAAAGTCGCCTGGAATCCATATGCCTTTATCATCCGCCACAGATTCACGACCTATGCCAGAATCACCATACTGCATGAAATCAGTGAGTGCATCTGATGACCCAAAAGTATTGGTACTGTAGAAGCCTACGTCTGATGACGCATCATCTAACGTCACAGGAATCGATATCTCTTCGTTGGGGGCCAGAATGAGGTTACCAGTTTTTAATGTAGCAACATCATTATAGTCGAATCTTGCACAGAACCAGTAGTTTGAAATATTCTTAGAAGCTGTACCAAAGTTTTTTACTACTACCATGTCTGATGCCGGATCAACTTGAGATAGTCTGATCACTGCCTCACCACCAGCGCTTACATCCCAATTGTCCAGTCCATTTTCAACTCCCGTTCCGGTATAGGTATAAGGCCCCACACCGTTTACATATTCACCCTCTGACCAAATGCCTTTAACTATTGCCACATTCACACGACCGTCGTCTCCAATATCATCGCCAAACTGCATGAAATCTATTAAATTATCAGCATCAACAAAACCGGAATCATCAGTATAAAGCGCTACGTCAGAAGAGTTGTCATCTATGGTAAGGGTAATAGTAATTTCTTCATTTGGATCTAATGTAAGATCCTCCGTGCTTAAAGCGCCTATCGCATCATAATTCTTACGCCGGCAAAATTGATAGTTTGAAATATCCGTAGCAGCATCACCAAAGTTCTTCAGGGTAACTTGGTCATTTATGGGGTCAATTGAGATAAAACGTACATTAGCTTCACCACTGGCGCCGGCAGTGGCCCAAAAAGACGCGCCATTGTCCGTCCCATCTCCTTCGTAATCAAATTCTACATTGCCAGCAACAAACTCTCCAGCAATCCAGATCCCTTTGGCAACGGCCACATCAACTCTACCGGCAGTTCCGACATCGGCTCCATATTGCATGAAATCGACTATGTTTTCTGAATTGCTAAAACCGGCGTTATTAAGATACAAGCTTACATCAGAAGCCATTTCATTCAGCTGACGGTCAAGCGTAATCGTCTCATTGGGATCAAGCGTCAAATCATCAGTAGTGAGTGTATTAACTTGTGCATAACTTTTTAGATTACATATCCAAAATCCTGAGATATCGATTGCCGCATCTCCAAAGTTCTTTAATACTATCTCATTGGATTCAACATCTATTTCTGAAAGCCTCACATTTGCCTCGCCAATTTCCGGTGCAGTAGTTTCGTCATCATCACCGCAACTTGCGAGAATAGTTAGTGACATAATCAAAGCATACTTCAAATACATTTTTAACTTCATGGTCATTTTACTTTTATCATTATTCTATTTACGATCGGTTATTTAACCGCGTTCGATACCATTACAAAAACGACAGAGGATGGGTTGCGTCCTAGAAAAATAAATTCAGAAAACTGGCCTTACGAGATCAATTTTGCCCGAAGGACGATCGATTATATTTCAATATAAATCTCAGACCTGAGGTGTATAGGTCCAAATCACCTGCTCCAATACCTTGAATAGGTATTTTTATGAAAGGCTCTGCCTGTAAGCTTAATATTGGACTCAGCCGTTTGCGATAACCTACTGACAGGTTTAAAATCCCTAAAAAATGTTGGTTATCGTTTCTAAAAAATTGCGACCCTTCAGGCCATGGATCATTATAAATGATATCATAGTCTTCGGTGAGCATGAAGTATGTGGATAAACCTCCACTAAAAACAAAACCGGAGGCATCGTACCCATCGAGGTAGTAACTAAGATTGACAGGAATATCAATCACATCACAATTGGCATTTACACGATCTAACGTCCAATTTGGATTTGATCCGGGATAGGACTCAATATCGTCATCAGCAAAATAGATCTTTTTAGAATAACTCACTCCGCCGCTTAGACTAAGTTTTGAAGACAGATGATATTCGGCATGTAAGCCTACGGTATACCCCGGATCTTCAACTCCTCGTAGACCTACGGTACTAAGGTCCGGCGAGAACTCTAAGCCAATACTCCATCTTGATCTTAGGAAATAATTCTCTTTCTGATCCACAGGTTTTGACGGATCGGGAAGGTTAACTTTAGCCAATTTAGGATTAGGTAAAATAGGTAAATGACTAAAAGTAACGTTTATCGGCAGGAGTAATGAAGGCCCTGCATAATAAGTGTATTTGCTTCTATTAAATTCATCGTCTGCATCCCTTTCTTCAAAACCTTTAGGACTTTGAGAATTATCGTTCGGAATATTGACGGTTTGATTTTTTAAATTCCCGGAATTTTGGTTGTTAACAACGTTATCCTCCGGGTCACCTGTTACTAATATTGCTTTATCCACTTGCTTCAACCTGTTTTCTACTATCTGATTATCATGTGGAATAAGAGACATTTTATCAAGCATGAAATCAGAAGAATCCTCTTTTGAAAAGTTATTAGTGGCTGTAACTGGATTCGACTTCGAATTTTCATCCTCGATTTCAGATTCTTTTCCTTGTGATAGTGAACTATTCTGTTCTGAATCGGCCAAATCAGCCCCGGTAGCGACCAGCTCAACTGAATCACTTCGATTAGATCTATTTTGACCATCATGCCCTGCGATTTGAACTATCAATGCTAATTGTTCATCAGACTCAGCATTAAACTCACTGGAAGAATCTAATCGAGAAGGCTGTTCACTACTCAACTGGCTCTTTTTATTCATATCACCTTCGCTTAAAGGGGCGTTACTTTCTACTGCTTCGGTCAACTGATCGACATTAAATTTTTCAGACTCGGAGGCCGACTGTTGAACCTTAGAATCAGGGTTATGACCTACATTAGAAGATACATTCTGTCCATGGATATTATGCTTATCTGAAGACGATATTTTTTTACTTGCCAACTGTTGTGAATCAACAACAGAGTTATCATGCACAAAGTACCAAACCGTGGCGGCCCCAGTCATGAATAATAAAAGTATTAGGAGGATTGAATTCAAGTTAAACCAAGACTTTCTGGGAGCTGGGGCTATACCGGCGCCTTTAAGCTTGGTCTTCATATCATTCCAACCAGCTGCAGCATCGCCAAAACTGGCCTTCTTTGAAGCCTCTTGAAATAGTTTATCTAAATCTTTATCCTTCATACTCTCCTATCTTCGCGGTTTCCTGGTTACTTCTCCTTAACATATGACGCAAATTCTCTCTAGCCCTGGACAGGTTCGATTTTGAACTGCCAATCGAAATTCCTAATCTTTTGGAGATCTCTTCGTGCGTAAACCCATCAATAACGTACAAGTTAAATACTGTGCGATAAGTGGGAGATAACTCTTGAATTAACGCTAACAGCTCACTATATGACAGGTCATGAAAGCCGTCATTCTCTGCATGATCCATAAAAATGGACTCAGATTCATCCGTATCAAGCAATACATGCTTGCTGTGCTTTTTAAGAAAATTGATACTGTTATTGATAAGAATTCGCCTTAACCAGGGCTCAAAAGGTCGTGACAAATCATAGGAATCAATTTTCTTAAAGATGGTAAGAAAGCTATCATTGACCACCTCCATAGCCTCATGTTCGTTTTTCAGATAACGATAACATACGCGCATTGAAAAACTATAAAAATGCTTGTAAAGCTTTTCATAGCATTCCATACTCTGCTGAATTTTGCATTCAGAGAGTAACTGCCGCTCTGCACTCTGCTGATCCGAAACCATTTATCTTTCTAACTTTGATACAATATTAAACGTAAAGGGGTTGCTTAGCGCTAAAATTTTATTCAAATAAAACCTGGATGACGAGAAAAAGCTTTAATAAGAGGTGGCCTTTTGTCAGATCTCGAGATTTAAAAATAAGCCAAGTACGTTATCCACAAGGCCCTCAAAGTCGTTGTCTAATGGCACTTTAAAAACTATACCAGGTTTAACACGACTATGACTTAGGGCGAGCATTACACTAAAAGCGTACTGACTTCTCGCAGCGCCGGGCAGGTCACTTTCAGAAATAATAGTAAAACCTGATACACCGGCAAGACCGTAAACCTTAGCCGTTCTGAAACCAAGCTGGGCGGCATAATTTAAAAACAGTTCACTTCCATCTCTGAATTCATCAGAAATAATAAAATAGTCCGGACCTACCCTAAACCGATATATGAAACCTTCTTCTTGAAGTTGGATATAATTAAGTCTAAATTTAATAGTGGTTGCGTTAAGAGCAAATGTCTGAGGTCTATCAAAGTCAGCAAGGAAGCCGATTCCGGCGCCAGCATTATCCGAACCTGTAGGTAAAGCCACACCAAGCTCTGCTACCACCTTTTCATTTTCAAATGGCAATTCTGTGCCCAGATAAATATTACCAAGACCTATTTCTGAATCATCGAAACTCTTAAGTTTAAAAAAACCAAACGGCACCTCCACTATTATTGATTTATTCTGTCCTACTGCAAACCTTCCGGTGATACTACTCCTTGATGTACCAAATGCTACTTCGGCATTACCTCCAGGTAATGATGGACGCAGCCACTGAATATTGATTGAGTTTGGCGTCCTGTCATAGAGCAGGCTTTGCGCATGTGTATATTTTGAAGAGCATAGAAGGAGTATAAAAATAATAAGCCGCATAAACTTATATTATTTCGTTAATCGAACTTAATCGTTTTTATCGGATCAATCCTTATGATGGCAAGTGTAGGTAACAAAATAATTAGTCCAACTACAACAAGAGTTAACACATTCAAAATAAGAATAATCTGTAAGTCCCAGCCTACGGGCACATAGCTCATATAGTAATCTTTAGCATTTAATGGAATCAATTTTAGGTAGTATTGCAAGGCACATACACTAACCCCAAGAACGTTCCCTAACACCAGACCTTTTGTAATTAATCGGATACCATTGTAAGTAAAAATTCTTCTTATTTGCTGGTTTGTGGCTCCAAGTGATTTCAACAGTCCGATCATCTGAGTGCGCTCCATAATAAGTATTAAAATGATGGAAACCATGTTAACGCAAACTACCAAGAGGATGATACCTAAGAATATATTTACCTGACGACTAATAAGGAAAAGCCATTCAAATACCTGAACATACTTATCACTTACTTTTTCCACATAAAGTTGATAGTCTAGTATCTCATCGAGCAATGTCTCCGCCTCTTCAATGCGATTCACATCCTCAACGAACACTTCGAAGCCTCCGGCCAACGAATCGCCCCAATTATTTAATCGCTGTATCATACGGATGTCACTCAACACAAACTTGTCATCATAATAATCCGCCAGATTAGTCTCATAAATACCAACTACCTTTAGTTTCCTGGGCCGTGGTGGATCCATAAAAAAATGAATTATGATGTCATCATTCACCTCCAAAATCAACTTATCAGCAATGGTCTTGCTAATCACTACTTCTTTTGCATAGTTAGGGTCAGAAAAATTAAGGAATCGTCCCCCGATTAGATTATCGTTAAATCGCTTCAGGTCAAACCGATCACTTACCCCCTTTACTATAACCCCTTGCGTTTCCTCGTTTTTTAGAAGTCCGGCCTTCAAACTGTACTCCTGCACATGATCAATCAACTCATACTCCCTGTAGCTTTCTAGAAATTCATTATCTAGCGATATAGGTATCTCCTCGAAACTGTTACCAAGGCTATATTTTGTTATTTGAATATGGGAACTGAACCCATAGATTTTGTTGGTTACCGTATCTTGGAATCCTTTAAGAATTAGAAAAGATACAATCATCACAGCCAGGCCTATTCCAATGCTGGCGATAGCTATTTTATGAATGGTTGCTGAAAAGGTGCCTTTTTCTTCCCGGCTGATCCTTTTTGATATAAAATAGGCGAGGTTCAATGGAGATAGTTACTTTTAACGTCCAAAATAAGTAATTAACGAGTGAAGACATTCATAATCATCTTATCTATTTTATGCCTGGCTTCCTGCGCACAGTCACAGAAGTCAAATAGCGGTAATCTTATGGTAGGTGCAGAACAATTTGAACGCTATCTGTCACTGCTATTGGATAAAAAGGTAGCGGTGGTAGCGAACCACTCTGCATTGGTTGGTCAAACCCATTTGGTAGATGTCTTACTTAAAAAGAACATTTCAGTCGTTAAAGTAATGGCCCCGGAACACGGTTTTAGAGGTGATAAATCGGATGGTGCAAATATCAGTGACGGAAAGGATGCCAAAACGGGACTACCTGTAGTTTCTATTTACGGAAAGACAAAAAAGCCTACCAAAGAAATGCTAGAAGACGTAGATGTGGTGGTTTTTGATATTCAGGATGTTGGAGTACGATTTTTTACATACATCAGTACCATGCACTACGTAATGGAAGCTTGTGCCGAACATGGCAAGCAATTTATTGTCCTCGACCGCCCCAATCCAAATGGGATGATTGTGGACGGACCGATACTGGATCTGAAATTCCGGGCTTTTGTAGGCATGCACCCCATCCCTACGTTACATGGACTTACTGTTGGAGAACTCGCTAAAATGATCAATGGTGAAGGTTGGCTAAAGAATAGTATCAAATGTGACCTGGCCGTGATTGCGGTTAAAAATTATACTCATGACATGACCTATGAGCCGCCTGTAAAACCAAGCCCTAACCTACCCAACCAGAAGTCAATTGTACTATATCCTTCACTTGCGCTTTTCGAAGGAACCATGATTAGTGTGGGAAGAGGCACACAAGAACCTTTTTTACAATATGGCCACCCGAGCTTTAAATCTGATCATTCATTCACACCGGTTTCCATCCCTGGGATGTCAAAGTATCCTCCATTGGAAGGCGAAGAATGTTTTGGAAAGTACCTGGGTGATAAAACGGTAGAGTCAGGTTTTGATCTCAGTTATTTACTAACGGCTTATTCAGAATTTGGAGATAAAGATAATTTCTTTAAGCCTTACTTTAATAAGTTAATGGGTAATGACATCACAATGCAACAGGTGAAAGATGGTCTCTCAGAGGAAGAGATCAAAGTAAGCTGGCAAGAAGGTCTGACTGCCTACAAGGTTATGCGCAAGAAGTACCTACTCTATTCTGAGTGAAAAGTAGCGGCCGCACCTACTTTGTAAGTCCGGCCGCTCTGGTTATTTCCTCATAATTTTATATACTGATCTGGTGTTTTCGTATTCCAACTCAAGGAAATACGTTCCTTTTCTAAGCGCCGGAAATATATCAAATGAATATCTGTCTGTTGAAAAGGACTGTTGAAACACAGTACGCCCACTGATATCCATAATCTCAAGCTTATAATCACCTGTTTTTAAGCCTTCAAAAGAGATACTATTTTGAAATGGATTCGGAAAGAACACAAATGAGACAGGTGATGATTCGCCCTCTAAACTATTAGAGATTCTACGTCCCGATGGGGAAGGGCAATTCCCTGTGCAGTTATTTGACCATGATCCCGTTAGGTTTCCTCCACTTGTTCCGGTAACAGTAAACCATCCATCAGTTCCCCTGGATAGATCCACTGTTTGGTCGCCAGAACCATTGTTAAACACAACTCCAATATCTGAGGAATTCACACCCGCGGGTATGTTAAAAGTGAATGCCGACCAACTTGTACCAGAGAGGTTATTCATAACCTGACCCGGCCAACCTGAAGTTCCTAAAAGGGTAACGTTAGTGGCAGTATTAAAAAGATAAATGTTCGTAGTGGACCCCCACCCTGAGGGCCTATCAAAATTCAAAGTGACAGAATTGGAGCTCCCAGGGCACCCTGAAGGACATGAGGCAAACCAACTGCTACCGGAATACCAACCATCTGTACTTCTTGACAGGTCCGGCGTCTGATTACCTGAACCATCATTAAATATCAAACGAATGTCTTGAGCGGCAATTCCTGCTTGAGGATCTACAGTAAAAGAAAACCAGTCAACGCCTCCAATGCTGCTCATACTAGCTCCCGGCCATTGGGGAGTACCTGACATTGTAGAATTCGTACTGGCATTGTAAAAATATACATTAGTACCGGAACCCCAACCCGCAGGCTTTTGGAAGTTTACTGTAAATGGATCTACATCCTCTGTTGGAGGCGAGGTACCACCTTGGGTCCAAACTGCGTAGTCGTTGCCAGAAGTACGTAATGTCCAGCCACTCCCAAAAGGCGACCAGCTTCCTGATCCAATTTTCATGGCAATGGTTCCGTTACGACCGTCAATATAGGCGGCGTAAAGGTCGCTTCTTGCCTCCGCTATATTCATAGTCGTTCCTGCATAGATCCGTACGTCCTTACGGATCGCTATTAGGTCTATGATTGCATTTCTGACTCCTGCACCTTTATCGAAGAAGTGTGTCCAAAAAACCATCGGGTTGCCCGGGTGAGTAAGAATGTAGGCGTAGCCTTTTCTCAGGTTAGTTTCATCACTCGGAAAAATAAATCCTGAACCACAGCACTGCTGGGCCTCACCGGTATCATGATTATCGAGAAAAGTCACTGATTTTCCCGGATTAATGCCAATCATGCCCGAGGCGTTTCCGCTGAAGTCGCGCAGATAAGATAAGTTATTGTCACGAAATGCGTTTTGAAGCGAAACTTTTGTATTGAAATCAAAAGCTGAAGACGACTGTTGTGTAAAATTCACCCAGTTATTAGTCTGTACCCGACTACTTTCCAACAACTCGCCTACAGCAAAATAAGGGCTTGTAGCATCGTTGTACTCCTTATTAAAAATAGGATCATAACCATGCACAAAATCGTAACGCCATCCGTCAAAGCCAACATCATTTTTGAGCCAAAGCATCCATTGAGTTATCTCGGATCTCACCGCCGGGTTAAAATGATCCAAATCTCGCGCCGCAGCAAAAGTACCATCAGACCCATCAGCCTTTAGCGCGGTACCTGGAAAGTAATCGCCGTTAATACTTAGGGTAACAGGATAACTTACAAAACTCGGCCCTTCGTCATCTGCGGTAATGTAAAACGTGGGCCAGTCAGGATTGCGGAATGTCACAGCATCATCAGATCCCACCCGATGGTTAATAACAATATCGCTCAGCACTTTGAGACCAAGGTTATGGTAGTTTTGAATTAAACTTCTCAATTGTGTTTCTGTACCATATGCAGTATTAAGATCATAAAGCTCCCGAGGCAAATAACCCTGTGCTGCAGCTGAGTTGCTGGGTGGCGGCATCCATATAGCGTCTATTCCTGCATTTGCTATTGTTGTACTATTCTGATCGACAACATTATACCAGGTTTGTCCGGGGGGTTGTATATGAACATTCCAGTCAAACGCCTGAAAAAGCACATCTTCATCTTGCGCCTGTAAATTAAGAGTCAACAGAAGACAAAAAGTGATAAAAAATAATCTAGTAATCATGTTACATAATTTTTGTTAGTGTAAAACATCATACCAACTAAAAAACATCTTCTATTCTAGCCAAATACACTTACAGTATCGTGTCAACTTATAAATTGGTACGCTTTATTTGAGTTTTGAGGTGCAGAAACATCACTATGGAACAATTGCTCGTTAGTATGAATATCTTTGTCACTTAAATTTTGAGTTTGTGAGTAAGGATTTAAGAATTGTGTTCATGGGCACCCCGGATTTTGCGGTACCTAGCCTGAAAGTTATGGTTAATAAGGGACTTGATGTAGTGGCTGTGATTACAGCTCCTGATCGACCAAAAGGAAGAGGTCAAAAGTTGGCAGCGTCACCAGTGAAAGAGGCGGCTGTAAAGTATGGACTTCCGGTATTGCAGCCTACTAACCTCAAGGACACTGACTTTATCCAGGAGTTGAAAAGTTATAAGGCTGACCTACAGGTAGTGGTAGCTTTTCGTATGTTGCCTGAGGTAGTTTGGAATATGCCATCTATAGGCACATTTAATTTACATGCGTCATTATTACCACAGTATCGTGGTGCAGCGCCTATCAACTGGGCTATCATCAACGGTGAAAAAGAAACCGGTGTTACCACTTTTTTTCTCAAACAAGAAATAGATACCGGGAAGATCATTTTCCAGGAGCAGGAACCCATTCATCAAAATGATACGGTAGGCGAGCTTTACGCACGACTGATGGATAAAGGCGGAAAACTGGTACTAAAAACTGTGCAGGCTATCAAAGAAGGTGATTACCCCGAGATCGAACAAGATGAAAGCGGTATCCTTAAGAAAGCTCCAAAAATATTTCGAGAAACCTGTCAGATAGACTGGTCAAAGCCCACAGATCAGGTTTACAATTTTATACGTGGTTTGAGTCCTTACCCAGCCGCCTGGACTATTGTGAATGAATTGAACCTGAAGCTTTTCAAAGTAAAGCCGCTACCATTTAATAATTCTGCATTAACTCCCGGCCAGTTTCATACTGATAATAAATCATTTCTTCATTTCAGAACAGCAAATGGCTTAATTGATGTCCAGGAACTACAGTTACAAGGAAGAAAACGCATGCCGATTGATAAGTTTTTTAGAGGGAATAAACTTGACCCATGATTCGCAGAGATAATTCAGGAAGATATCTTAATCAATGGAAAAAAAGACTATAAAAGTCTTGGAGACTTTTATAGTCTTCTAACTTAGTGGACCGGGATCCATTTCTAGAAGTTTTCGGAAAGTTCTAGTCGTCAGACCAATTGGAATGTTCTTGCGATTTTCCTATGAAGATCACGCCATTTTAACAACTAAAGTGTTAAATTTGTCGTATACTTAAGAAAAACTTTGGATATGGCAGTTCCATCACACATACTGGAAAGAGAAACTATCTATGAGTTATTGAATGGGTTTCTCTATAAAGATGAGCAAATCCCCAGCTCGTTTTTAAAAAAATTCATGTCCGCTGTAAGTGCTAGTCAAAATGCAGCTGCCAAGTTACTGGGCGTCGCTACTCGTACTTTACAGCGGGAATTAGGCAGTAAGCTCCTCAGTAAAGAGCTATCCGATCGATTTTTGCAAGTCATAGATCTTTACAAAGAAGGCATTGATGCCTTTTACAGTATCGATACTTTCAGGCAATGGCTAAGCACCAGCAAAGCTACCTTCCAGGGAAAAACGCCTTATGAAATGATGCACAGCATTACCGGCATTCAGCAAGTAAAAGAAGAGATCATCCGAACTAAACTCGGCATCCTTTCTTAATCCTAAATGCTAGTTTATCGGATAGCGCATCCCGCCTACGCCCAGGACCTTTCCGGCTATGGTTCGCTCCTAGTTTCAGGCCGGTGGCATTTTAAAGGCAACCGAGTATTATATGTAGCCGAAAATTCAAGCCTGGCGCTACTTGAATACCTGGCCCACACTGAAGGACTCAAACGCAGACTTCCCTACCATATGATTAGCATTGAGGCGCCTGAAGATTCCATTTACACACTTAAGAGAATTCCTGCCAACTGGAAATCTAAACCTTTGGCGAGTAGGAAGTTAGGCACAAATTGGATATCAGAAGGCAAAACGCTGCTTATGAAAGTACCCTCTGTATTGAATGAAGACAACAGTAACTACCTGATCAATCCCGCTCATTTCCTTTTCTCGAAAGTGAAAGTTATAAAAACCAAGGAGATCACCTTTGATCAGCGATTGTGGTGAGTGATCGCGGTTCACTGGCTTGAGACTTTAAGGTCAAGACAACTATCTGTTATTTGATCAAACTTTAATCTTTACCTTGGTCTATCATAAATGTTTACAAACGACGAATAGACATTTGTAAACGGGATTCACCTCCATATATAATTAGTTGTGAGCAAAGTAAAGCCCCTATGAGAAACTTGAATCATTATGTAACGATTTATAAAGAGCAGCTTAATAAAGGAGACATCTTAATTGCGTATAATCAACTGGTAAAGTTTGTCATGAAATTAAGAATGGACTTCATCAAAAGTCTCTCTAAACAATATTCATTTACAGGCATCCTTCATGGATATATGGATTACACTCATTTCTACTATTCCAATGACTTTTTGAAAAACAAAAAAGTTAAAATTAGGATTGGTGTTAAATCATTTAGAAATGAGGCTTGAGATTTGGCTTCTGATAAATATGATAAACATTCAAAAAAAATATTAGGATCTATTAAAAGAATCTAAATGGAACAAAGGCAGAAAAGAAATGCCTAAATATTCAATTCTAGAAGCAGTAATAGAAAATGCTCCTGCTTTTGATAACCTATCGTTATTATCAGATAAGCTTAAAAAAAGCTTAATTAAAGAGTCCGAGGGAAATAGTTAGTATAATAAAAAATTTGAACTGAAAAGATGTGCACCCAACACGATTTATAACCCATAACCGCTAAATCAACCTTTGTGAATACAAAATTCCTGAAAGATCAATTTGAAATTTTGAGATATTCCGATGGAGGGCATCCCATGATTTGTTTAAAAGACTTGTTGAAAGTAGATTTCGATTGAAACCCGGCTTCTTGCGCTAGTCCCAATAAGGTTTTTTGTTCAATTACCGGAGATTTCGCTAATCGGATGAATTCATGAATACGATAATAATTGACATACTCAAAAAAGCTCATCCCGATTCGTTCATTCAATAACCTGGAAAGTTCAGGCGCATTTATGTTCATCATTTCTGCTAGTTCGGATTTCAATAATCTTGAGTTTAAGTAAGGTTTCCTATTCTCCATAATTTGCTCTAACCTCAATTTCAACTTATCTAAATCCGCGCGCGAAAATCTGGACTGAACGTATTTGATCTCTCTCGATATATTTTTGAATCGAAAAATGGAAGGAGAAACCATTTGATAATAGGCGATGAATAAAACTATTAACGCAATTGCCAACCAAATAAATTCTCGCGATATGATTTCGATTTGATGGTGATTGCCAAAACTTAACAAGTACACCACCAGCCAAATCAATAAACAGCCTCCAACAGCAATTAGAAAGTTTTTTAAGAAATTAATGTTCAACACATAACTCACTTCTTTCTGTATAGAATTCTTAAGCTCATTAAACTTTAAAGTACTTAAAACAAAGTATGTAATATTAAATGCAAGCCCGACTCCCACCAAAATATGAACGATCCGAAATAATTCTCCACTTTCAATACGTGCTGCAATGGTTTCTTGAGTAGGATTGATATAGTAAAATGTAACGATTAAGCTATAAACAACACCAGGTATATAATGAAACAAGTCCTGTTTTGAAAAACGTTTCTCAGAAAGCGAAGATTGAATAAAAAAGTAGACTGTTGGTCCAAATAATAAAATGGAAAACTCCGATAATCCCTTAATTTGTCTCTGCCAATTCAAAGAAAATTGTCCGATTTTTCCGATCAAACCAATCATTAGCACAAGTACCAAGATCAATAAATAGATATTGATTAGCCGCCTCTTATTATTCGAGATGATAAATATGACAATCAGGAACAAGCCTTGAAAAAAGGCAAAAAAGACGAATTGATTTAATAGGGATGTCATTGATGACATGAATGTACTCTTACTCTAAAATAAATTCATTGATGTGCTGAATCTTATCCAGCTCTAGCTTACTCACATTCTCTTGAAAAGCTTTAAAGTTAGCTTTACTTTTCCATGAAGCAATTACAAAATAGTCAGGGTTATATTGATAGCCGAAAGGAGATTTTCCATCCTTTAACTGGATGAGAACTTCACCACCCATGCTTTTAATTTCCTTTTTCCATCTATTATAGAATTCACTGGATTTGTATCCTGATTCTAACCAATAGGCCGTTGCTACGTGGTACTCGTCTCGATTGATTTTCAGTGATAAATCTTCCTTGATTTCAAAATATCGTAAACCAAAAAAAGACCAAATCTTTCTTCTCCGTTCATGAAAATCTGGAACTTCTTTTACGATCTGCGTTAAAAAATCTTCGCGTTCTGTTATACTATTCCATTTCCCAAATATTAAAGAACCAGGCTGAATATTTCCTTGCGTGTAATTCTTTACCTTAAATCCGGGTATAGGTTGATAGGACATTCTTTTTGCTACAGGAAAGGCTGTTTGAAAATATGATTTTAATTCTGCCTGCCTATCAGAATTTTGTGTCAGGAGCAAAATATCAAATACTTCACCCTTTTTAAGAACTATAGTATCAACCTTTGATTGTCCATAAAATTTATAAATATGAAACACCGTAATAGTTAAGGTCAGCGCTGTTTTTAACAAATTCGTTCTCATTCTTAAGTTGTTTTTGTGGATTTGATATCAAACTTATTTTTATTACCAGGAAGCCCCTTTTAAATCCATGACGTATTGGTATTGATACGGTATACGGACATGATTTCAGTGACCTTTAAAAATGACCTGAGCAAAACCCTGAAAACATCAACAATGGTTCAACATTTATAATTAGTAGAACAAGGCAGGACAATGCCTAAGAGCGTTCATCCAAAGCAAAGACCAGTCGACCGACACCCTGCGAGATGGCAATCAAATCTTTAACTCTTCTCACTACATTCTCTTACGAATACCCTAATTTTCTACCATGAAGATCTCAATGATAGCAGCAGTGGCGGAGAACCGTGTAATTGGCAAAGACAATGACCTGGTATGGAGCCTGCCTGATGATATGAAGTTTTTTATGCGAACCACTTCCGGGCATCCGGTGATCATGGGGCGTAAAAACTATGAATCTATACCTGATAAATTCAGGCCGCTGCCCAACCGTAAGAATATTGTCATAACCCGTCAATCTGATTATAAGGCTGAAGGCGCCTTTGTTGTCAATTCACTTGAAAAGGCCATCGCCTCTGCCAAAGAAGAAAACCCGAATGAGATTTTCCTTATTGGTGGTGGGCAGATCTATGAAATGGGGCTTGAAGTAGCAGATGTAATGTATATCACCGAGATTCATCATGAGTTTGAGGGTGATGCTTTCTTTCCCAAGTACGATAAATCAGCTTGGGAACAAGTACAGCGCGTACCGCATACCAAGGATGAAAGTCATGCTTTTTCTTTCGACTTTGTCACTTACCTAAAAAAGTCATGAAACTCGCCGGAAAAGTAGTGTGGATTACAGGCGCCTCCTCAGGTATTGGCGAGGCGCTCACCTACGAACTAGCTAAAAAAAGTTGCAGGCTTATTCTTTCTGCGCGCAGATTGGAAGAACTCGAACGCGTGAAAAGTTCATGCTCAGCATCTTCACATGCTAATATTGCCGTATTACCGTTGGACCTTGCCGCTACCGATTCCTTAAAGCTAACAACAGAAGCCGCTATCTATTTATTTGGTCATATTGATATCCTCATCAATAATGGTGGTATAAGCCAGCGGTCTTTGGTTAAGGATACGGACCTTGCTGTAGATCGACGAATCATGGAGGTAAACTACTTCGGTACGATTGCACTAACCAAGTATCTTATACCTCACTTTATCGATCGCAACCAAGGAATGTTCGTTGTGGTAAGTAGTTTGGTTGGTAAATTCGGAACACCCTACCGATCAGGTTATGCGGCATCAAAACATGCTTTACACGGTTTCTTTGATTCTCTACAGGCAGAACTCTATCAAGACAACATTCGGGTTTCCCTGATTTGTCCGGGTTTTATAAAAACAGATGTTTCTATAAATGCTCTTACTGAAAAAGGGGGAAAACTTAACGAAATGGATCAAGCCCAGGCCAATGGCATGGATGCAGATAAATGTGCTAAAAAGATTGTAAGGGCCATTAAGTCAAAAAAATATGAGACCTATATTGGTGGAAAGGAAAAATATGGTGTTTTTCTAAAGCGGTTTCTGCCTGCTCTATATCGGAAAGTGGTAAGGAAGGCCAGTGTGAGGTAGTTAAACCTAACAGCTGTGACATTGGAACAAAACGGTCTTATATCATAAGCATATTACCAACAATCAGCTGTTGAGGTTAGGCCTTAATTACTCCATCTCTTAACACATCCAGATAGATATGATTGATCTGAGTGATCGGCATGGAGAAGATATTTGGCTTATGGTTATCCAACAATTCCGTAACCCGTTTTTCGATCCTGGAATAAAGAAGTGATTTAGTTTTAATAAGAAGTATTGTTTCTTTAGTATTTATCACTTCTTCTCCAGACCATCTAAGCGTTTGAATACTTGGTATTACGTTAGCGCTGTTGGCCAGTCTTTCTTGTATCAGCGTTCTTCCTATTTCCCTAGCTTCAGATGAATCTTTGGTTATTAAATAAATAAGTACCACGATCAGTTATTTCGGGCATGGAAACCAGATGCTACGAGTGATTTACGCATCAAGGTTCTGGCCCGATGCAGTCTGGTCTTGACTGTACATACGGGTATATCAAGTACCTTGCTTATTTCATCGTATTTAAGTCCTTCAAAATCTCGAAGGTATATGGCCGATTTAAATTCTGATTTAAGGCTGTTGAAAGAGATCAGCACCTCATCACTGAAGGTGTTTTTAAATACTTCCGGCCTTACAGAACTCTCATAATATGGATTTCCAATGCTATCATCGGGTATATCTACCATTGGATTATTCTGCTGTTTCCTGTAGTTGTTAATGAATAAGTTATACATCATACGGAACAACCAAGAACGAGCATTGGTACCCAATTCATAATGCTGGTAATACTTTACAGCACGTAAAAATGTATCCTGAACGAGGTCCTGCGCATCATCATCATTTGAAGTCAGTTTAATCGCAAAATGATATAGTGCATTTGTGTGCTCAAGGAATTCCGATAAATACTCATTACGCTTGGTAGTAGTTATAGTAGTATTCATAGCATGGCATTTTTAGTTGATAGTATTACTATTATTCATAAACGTAAGTATACCTCAAATTGTTCAAAATTGTTTGGAATAATTTTGAATAAATTAAACAAATGAGCGTCTTCACGACATTCGAACGATCCAAAGTGAATGGAAATCAGTATCCTAGATTAGTGATACCGGCCGCCCAATAGAGATTGGCGATATTCTTTTGATAAGTCGACTTTAACTTTAATAGTTTCGATTGTGAGCTAATGAGTTTATCTACCTGGAGATTGATCTTAAAAAGGTCGCTTTCTCCATTTTGCAAATTCAGTCGTTCTGCTTCAACTATGCGTTGATAGCTTTGCACCATTTGAATTTGCTGCTCGATGATAGTACCCGTGTTTGTAGCAGCGGCATATTGCGCATTTACCTGGTTTATGATATCTCGCTCCCTAACATCACGCTCATACTTATTGTCGAGGAGTTTAAGTTTAGTCTGGCCAAGTTTTGCTCTTTCTTTTCTTAGGAATAATGGGAATGCAAAATCAACGCCAAGCTTATAATTATCACTTAATGCTACATTTACGCGCTCGGCATTAGAGTTTACTGGTTGATCGAGCAAGTAGTAACTTAAATCCAGTTTTGGTTTAAGGTTCTCTCTTGCCAGATTCCTATCCACGATCAAGGATTGATTTTTCAGGTCCAGTTTTCTAATTTCTGGATGATTATTACGAGCTAAATCCACTAACTCCTCTAAAAGATCGATTTCAAGGCTAACTAGTGGTGTTTCCTCAGGTTGCAAATTATCATCCAAGACAAGTGGAGCGCCATCGGCAGACCACAGATGATTAGATAACAAAAGCCCTGCCCGAATACGTTCAATATTAGCTTGTTGAAAATCGGTAATCCTTGTGAGTAAGGTGATTTTTGCCTGAACGGTATCAATGACAGCTACTTCGCCATATTCGAAACCCACTTTGGTTCGATCAAAAATATCTTGCGCAATAGCTATGCTCTGCTGCAAGAGTATGTAATTATTATAAGCATAATACCACTCCCAATAGTCTTTAGCGGCTGTAAGTAAAATTTTGTTGATCTCCTTTATCTGATCAGCTTCAGCCATATCCTGAAAAAGCCTGGCCTGGCGAACAGTAGCCCTTCGCTTATCTATAAACAGTCCTTGACCCACCGGTACCGACACACCTGCATAAATCTGTTGGTTATTCGGTGAACTGAAGACATCATTCTCTTCATTTAAAAAATCACCCTCATTACTCTCTAAACCTACTTTAGGATCAACAGGAAACCATACGGGTACTTTTAAGGATATGTCCAGTTTATCATAGTACTCAGTGTCGTTGAAGTTTTTCAAATCCCAGGTACCTTCAAGTTTGGGGTCAAAACCACCCCTGGCCAGACGTAGCTCTTGAGCCGCTTGTTGTGTCAGAAGTTCCGCCTGTTTAACAACCGGATGATTGCTTAGAACAAGTGCATAGAACTCATCAAACTTCAGCACAATTGTACTATCGGAATCATCTTGCGAAAAAGATGACCGGGGAAGCAATAGAAAAGACAGTAAGAAGATTATCCCTCTCATTTCTTTTCAGTATCAGATTTAGATTTAGTTTCCGTACCTATTTTAGTGTCTAGTGGTTCTTCGTACAGGCTGGGAGGAAATCCGTTAAGTTGTCGCCAGATCTCATACCAGACGGGTACATTATCCAGCATCACCCAACCTTTAGTACCTGATCCTAGCCTTAATTGCTCCGGCCATGGTTCATCATTAGGGTCTGGAGTTACTAATATTCTAAATTCACCACCCTTACTATTCACCTGATCTATCACTTGTACAACCCCACCAAAGGTGCCTACGGAAACGCTGGGCCATCCGCTGAATTGTAATGCGGGCCATCCATCGAACTCTATTCGAACCTGCCGCCCTCGAGATAAGAGTGGAACGTCCATAGCCTTAACATACATTTGAACTGCTATATCAGGGTTTTCCGGCATTACTGTAACTACCGCTTCGCCCTCTTTGATCGTTTCGCCTATGCCGGCCCGCATGGCCTGCACAACAATACCGGACTGCGGCGCAATGACCTGATACTGTTCATTTCGAATCTGCATATTGGCATATTCATTTCTCAGCTTTGCCAATGATCCCTGTGAATTATACAGATCTGCCAATGTAGCATTCAGGTCAGATTCAGCCTTACTAATCTTATCTTGATACTCTGCTTGAACACCGGTTAAATTCACGACTGCATTTGTTAGCTCAACTCTGGACTGTTGAAATTTATTTTCGGAAGAGACCACCTTCATTCTGGACTCTTGATATTTAGACTGAATATCTTGAAATTTCGTTAAAGCAATGTTGCCTGCTTCATACAGAGTTTTATTCCTTTCATATTGGTTTTCGAAGTTCCCAAACCTAACTTTTTCTGCAAGAAAGTCTACGCTGTCGCTGGTAAGTTTAAAACGCGTTTGGGTCAACTTATTTTCCGCCTGCTCATATTTGGCACGTAAGGCATTCTTCAAAGCAGTAATTTGATTTCTAAGTGCCTCAGCCTTTGAGCCTTTTGAATCTATTTCAGCCTCTTTAGCTACGATCTGCTCTTGCAACCTTTGAAGTAACTCAGGGTCAAAAAACTTTTCTTTTACTTCAGTAAGAGTGAGAATGGTATCTCCCCTATTCACAAATTGCCCTTCCCTCACTTTCCAGCTATCAATTCTACCGGCAATTGTAGACTCTACGAACTGTGGACGATTACTAGGATTAAAAGCAGTAATATCACCATTACCTTGTATGTTTTGCTGCCAGGGCACAAAAAGCATAATAAAAAATACAACACCGAGCCCCATTAACCATCTTGCAAGGTTTCGCCCTGCACTAGGTGTCTTCAGCGTTTTTAACGTGTAAAGCTGAGTATCAGTTAATTCCTCCTGCAGTTTCATAACTAATTAATGATTGCATTTATTTCACCCGACTTAACCAAGCTTTCAAAAGGTCCATCAGCTATAAGCTTGCCATGTTCCAGTAGAAGCACGCGGTCACAGGTGGCCATGATCACCGGATCATTTGAAACTACAAGTAGTGTCCACGGTTGTTCCGATCTTGTTAGCATATGGATAAGATCTAGTCTTTCTGACTTTAGAAAGTCATTAAAAAAGTCATTTAAAATCAATAAGTTAGGACGCTTAGCCAAACACCTGGCTAATATAATTTTGTTTACAAGGCTCGTCGCTAAACCTTTACCACCAGCCACCATTGCAGTATCGAGCCCATCAGGCATACTGTTTATTTCATCCGCAATGCCTACCATATTGATAGCCCAAATAGCATCTGCCGGCTGAGCATTTGGCTTCGCTAATAATATATTCTCAATTATAGTCCCCTCGAAAATATCCTCTTGCGATACGTTCTTGCCAATCTTATCTCTCAGATTGGATAAGTCAAGATCACGGAGGGAAAAACCATCCATGGTAATAATACCTTCATAATTGGTGTTAATTCCTGCTATTGTATTAGTAAGTACCGTCTTACCAGAGGAACCACCGCCCGCTATACAAACTCGCTCTCCTCCTTTAATCTCCAAACTAACACCATTTAAAGCATGGCCAGATTGGTTCGGGAATCTGTATTTTAATTCCTTTGTCTGAATTCCAAAACCTCTGCCCAGCATTGCTTTTGGAACATCAATCCCACCACTTTTCTCAAGTGGTAAGTCAGTTACATGGGAGATCTTATCTACTGCTGTTAGCATATCATACACTACATCCATGTACATGATGATCTTCTCAACTGAACTTAGTGTGAGTATAATAATGACCTCAGAAGCCACAAACTGACCCAAGGTGATCTCACGTTGAACAACTAAAACAGTACCTATGATCAACAACCCACCGGTAACTAACGCTTTGAACAATAGAATAAACGCATATTGACTGATCAAAATCCCAAAGTGGACCTTTCTGTTTTTGAGGTAGTTATTGACATTATAATCGGTCTTTTTGATCGGTAAAGGAGTATTTCCCGAAAGTTTGAATGAATTTATTGTCCGGGCCAGTTCTTCCAGCCAATAAACTACCTTATACTTGAATTTAGATTCTTTAATCGATGAGTTTAAACCCCGGGGTCCTGTGATATAAAATATTAGTATCAAAGAACCAATGAGCAACAAGCTAAAGAACACAAAGAACGGGTGATAAAACGAAAGCAATATCAGTCCGAAAAGTATTTGGATAGCCCCTGCTGAAAGGTCTATCAATAATTTAGGTAGTCCTTTTTGAATAGTTAAAACATCAAAAAACCGGTTCATTAATTCAGGTGCATGATGTTGAAGAAGCGCCTCCATTTTTATTCTTGGAACCCTAAAAGCAAATTCAAAAGCCGCCTTCGTAAATACCCTTCTCTGCAAGTATTCCACAAGCGTTATTTGCATTACCTGTAACCCTCCAGCCGCCAGAACGCCTACAATCACAAGAGCAATTAAGACATATACAGAGCTAAAAACTACCCCTCCTGAAATCAAGGAAACTGTAGCTTGTATACCCAAGGGTAGGGTTAAACTAATAAGCCCTATAAGGACTGCGTAAACATAGACATAGAATATGTCTTTCTTCTCCTCTGAAAGAAGCCTGAATAAGCGTTGTACGGGATTCAGCTTTTTCTGTTCCTCACCATTTTCCGGATCATCACTAACGAGACTTTTATAGGAAAATACTCCTAAAAAAGAAACTTTCCCTTTTTCCTGATAAAGTTCGGGAAAGTAAGACTCACCACAGTCTTTTGCTTCAGATCCATCTTCAAACAGCTGCAATACCTTCAACTTCCGTTTTTGCTTGAAGAAAATAATAGGAATTAACTTGTTTTCAGTCTCCTCAAAAGCAACAAGCGGTATTTCCACATCGTTAATGAAAGCCTGAAACTCATCTCTGCTTAAACTGTTTTCAATAAAAATTATTCTTTGTTTATTCGCGGCCTCAGTTAGATCACGCCTGAACTCGCTAATTTCATCTTTATCGTACTCTCTTGGCGAGCTATCCAGCTCTGAAAGCGTAAGACCATCAAAGTCCTGCTGTAGCAGATATGCCGACTCCCGGATTGTCTGTATAATCTGGTTACTATTCATATGCTGGAAAGGATCTGCTAATGCTTAATGGTATTGAAGACCACTGTTTTTAGAAACTCCATATTCTTTTCATGGAGATCGTCTTTATGCTTGTCAAAATCTGTTAAAGAAGGTAGGTGTTGCGCATAAAATAGCTGTTGATGCCCTGCCTGTAAGGCAGTACTTATCAAGGAATGTGCGAACCGGAACTCCGGATTTATTTCGTGAATGAAGGAAGCTATTTTTTTGCACAGTGATTTAAAACCTCGAAAGAGTCCTTCCTTATTATCCTCGTCTACTTGCTTGGTTAGATACGTTTTATCAGACTCCGCAATTACAATTCTGTAAAGCGCTTCCTCGTCAATTTGAGGGAAGAAAGGATCTGTCGCTTTTTTCTCCGATACTATACCCAAGGCTATTTCTAATTTCTTCTTAGGGTCTGTTATATTTTGTGTACCAAAATCGATTTTGTACTCGAGCCAATTCCAATACCAGGCTATCATGTAAACCAACAAGCGGTGTTTATTTTCAAAGTAGCGATAAATAGAAGCTTCCGTTGAGTCAATTCTCGTAGCTAATTTTTTGAACGTAAACCCTTCGAAACCTAACTCATCTATCATTTTTATACTCTCTTGAACGATTTTTCGACCAAGGTCTGTATCTTGAGGATCTCTAAGAAAGAGATTCTCACTCATAAGTAACTGTAAAGTAGCCATGAAGCTGTAAAGTTAATAAACTAACAAATTAAATAGTATTACTATCAATTATGATACGTCAATAACGCAATAAGGGGAAAAAAGTTTTGGTAATGGAAAATTTATGGGCCCAGAAGGATTTTCAAAAGACTTTTATTCTCTCCTTTTTGTTTTATAACCAACATAAGGTGTTCTGTATCATTTTCATTCATATGTTCGGAAACACTACCTAAAAGTGCAGCTGCAGCAGAATTTTCACCTTTTGAGCCGAGTATAACCAGATCAGGCTCGTGTTTATTAACCCAGTTCTCTACAGCAACCCCGACATCTTGCCCATGATCAATACTGGCCGTGTGAGGTGAAAAACAGGAAAAACCGTTCTTAATTGAGCTTATATATTCACCCAATTTATGATCTGCATATAAGGCGAGTTTTTTATCAATTTCCTTACGCTTTTCGAGTATTTCATTAACCTCATGTACTGTTTCAAAAACCTGACTCAAATATTTAGAAGCATCCTGATATATATGTAATAAATGCACCTCTTTGGTATTGTAGGCATTGGCTATAGTTTTACTCAAATCTACGGCTATAGATGAATGTCTTGAAAAATCGGTAGGAACTACAATTGATTGGATGTCTTCTTTCACAATTTCAGGAACAAAAAGTACGCTACAAGGAGCTTTACGCAATAGCTTTTTATGAATTGTTCCCTGCCGCTTCATACTTTTATGACCGAGAATAACCATGTCGGCTTTTAGCTTATCCGACAGACGAAGTATTTCAGTAACCGGGTTTCCTTCTTCAATATGCAGCGTGATTGAATATTTTTTTTGAAATTTCGACTCAACCAAATTAGAAACTCTTGACTTATAATCTACCATGTCAGGTAAGTGCAAATCAGGAATATCATCTAAAACGTCTTTCGGAATGCTCGGTATGCCGGCTACATGCACAAAATGAATTGCTGCCGGTTCAAACCTCTGTGCCATTTTAGCAACGTTCTCAACTATAAAATCATCAGTAGAACTCAAATCCAAACCTACTACCCAAGTACTAAACATATCCATTTCAAAAATAATAGTTTTACTATAATTATAAATAGTTAAACAATCATAGATTTGCAATGTTCCGAAAAGAAGGAAAAAGATATGAGCGCAGATATTATCCTACAAAATCTCCTTAATCCGGCTGTATTATTTTTCTTTCTCGGGCTCTTTGTGGTCTCCATCAAATCGGACTTAGATATACCACAACCCATCCCTAAATTCTTGTCGTTGTACTTATTACTTTCCATTGGCCTTAAAGGAGGAGTGGAGTTAGCTCATAGTGGTATTACTAACCATGTACTGATCACCTTAGGTGTGGCTGTAATCACGGCATTTTTAGTACCTGTTTATACCTTCTTTATCCTTAAAAGAAAAGCGTCGGTATACGATGCGGGCGCTATTGCTGCCACCTATGGATCTATTAGCGCTGTAACTTTCATTACAGCTACAGCTTTCCTAAGAGATCTGGATGTAGCTTATGGAGGGCACATGGTCGCGGCCATGGCGCTAATGGAGTCACCGGCTATTATTGTGGGGGTTTTACTGATCAACCTCTACAGATCGGATAAAAAGAACGAAAACAATTATAAGGGTATTCTTAAGGAAGCTTTAACTAACGGGTCGGTGGTACTGATATTGGGTAGTTTAGCTATAGGATTGGTTGGCGGTGAAAAGGCAGGTACTGCTCTGGCCCCCTTTACCGATGACATATTCAAAGGTATGCTGACTCTGTTTTTATTGGATATGGGAATTCTGGCAGGCAAACGAATAAGATCTCTACGGCAGGCAGGAAGTTTTCTAATAGGTTTTAGCCTTGTGATACCGCTAATTAATGCCTGTCTGGGAATTTTAATCTGCTGGGCCCTAAGCATCAACCCTGGCGACTCGCTTTTGCTGGTCGTATTACTGGCAAGTGCATCATACATTGCTGTTCCTGCTGCTATCCGGTTGACCGTTCCAGAAGCTAATCCGGGATTGTATGTACCTATGTCATTAGCTATTACATTTCCGTTCAACATTATTATTGGTATTCCAGTATACTATCATATCATTCAATGGTTAAATTAGGGTAAGCATGAAAGATCTAAAACGTGTTGAAATTGTAACCGGTACCCTTGAAGCTCCTAAGGTGGTTTCCATTCTTGAAGAGCACAATGTTTCCGGGTATACTATGATTAAAAATGTATTGGGCAGTGGAGAAAAGGGGTTTCAGGATGGTGAAGGTTTACATAATGCCTTTCAGAACACATATATCATAGTGGCCTGCTCTATGGCCGAGTTTGATACTTTAAAAGAACCGTTGCGAAAACTGCTATCAAAAGCAGGTGGTATATGCCTGGTAAGTGATGCTAAGTGGTTGATGCATTAATATTCAGTTCCCAAGGTTTATTTTAATAGAAGGGGCCAATTCGTCTCGATATTGTTCCAGGAAAACATTGGGTATTGGGTTCTGGTGTATATCCAGATACTTCAACTTGCGCATTTTTCCCAATGACGTGGGTAAATTTTCCAATCTGTTGTTATTCAAGTAAAGATACTCAAGGCTTCTCATCCTAGTGATTTTATCCGGTAAGATTTTAATACCATCATTCTCAAGATGCAACTCCTTAAGATTCACGATATCCGTTAAAATATCTAAACTTTTTTCAACGTTCAGATTTTCATCATTATTTAAGTACAACACCTCCAGATTATTCAAAAGTTTTAATTCAGTCGGGATAGTGCGAATCGGATTTCCAGATAAATCAAGCACCTCTAGATGAGCTAACCCTTTAATTGAAGGTGGCAGAGCGCTTATCTGGTCATCCTTGAGATCAAGTACCTTTAATGACTTCAATTCACTCAATACCTCAATAGTAAGTTCGAGATTAAGGCTTGGTAAGTTTGAAAGTTGTAGCGTTCTTAAATTATCCAGTGAGCCGAATGCTTTTGGAAGGCTTTGTAATCTGGTGCCGGAAAGGTTGATATACCTGAGCTGCTTGAGCTCAGATATCCGGGCAGAAAGGTTAGAGATGTAGGTATTGGACAAATCCAGATATTGGAGGTTTTTAAGTCTGAATAGTTCATCAGGAATGGAGATAAGGCTATCCGATGTCAACTCGAGCCATTGCACACGATCCGGTTCTTTCAGCGCATCTTGGAGGTTTATGTATCTCTTAAAAACCTGAGCCTCACTTTTTAAGGAGGTAAGAAGTAGCAATAAAGTACACAGAACTAATAAATAACCTACTACTAATCCTTTTAACTTTCTTTTTTTCATTCTAGACTGTCTTAGAGAATCCTTGTACATAAAACATTCTTATGAATTTCCGTTTCAGGCCTGACATATACAGGCATGTATGTGTCAGGCCATGGGTTTTCATCTACAACAATCCAAACCATTTAGTTACTTTTAATCTCGTTCATTAGTAATGGAGCTTCGCCATTGGTAATGATGACCTTAGAATTAGGCGAGTCAGCAAGCTGTTTAAAGGCCTCAATGCTTTGCCAATGTAAAATTTCCTTGCTTAATCCCTGGGAAATTACCCGCTGCGCATCTCTAATGCCTTCAGCCTCCACCAGCTTACGCTTGGCTTCCAGCTTTTCGCGCTGCAATAAGAATTCCATTCTCTGAGCATCCTGCTCGGCCTCAAGTTTTTCTTCTACCGCCCTGGACAATCCTTGAGGCAGTCGTATGGTTTTAAGCAGCACCGCCTCAATATCAAAGCCTCTGTCACCTAAAACACTTGACATACGTTCAGTTATCTCTTTTTCTATGACCGAACGCTGTGCTGTGTGCATATCCTTTGCAAAAAAACGTGAACAAACATCTGCAGAGGCTGACCTGAATACGCTGTTAATCACAACTTCTTCATAGTTGTCACCAATACTTTCTATGATATTCGGTGCATATTCCGGCTTTATACGATAAAGAATGGATATAACGGCATTTACATTAAGACCTTCTTTTGAGGGTAGATTTGATGTGATTTCAACATTCACCGTTCGTACCGGCACTTTAATTACTGTTGCTGTAAAAGGGTTGTAACCTACCGTGCCTGGTGGATACGTTTTATCCTGAAGTTTACCTAGTTTCCTTTTTACGCCGACTTCTCCCTGTCGAACCACAGTACAACTCGCTAGCATGGAAGCGACTACTAACATTAACATCAACTGCTTTTTCATAATAGTATAGTTTAGTTTATAAATAGCTCCTTTTCAGGAGGCGTTTGATTCAAAAAATCAAGAGATGGGCTGATAACAGTTCTCATTATGTAGTTTGAGTCTAGTTCTAGGGCCTTTTTATAATCTATTCTGGCTTCATAATATTTGTGTAATAACATGAGCGCTTTAGCACGTTTTAAATATCCTTCCGCGTCATTAGGATATTCTTCTATGGCTCGATCAAAGAAAAAAATTGCTTGATTATAGTTTCTCTGCAACATCTGAGTATCACCGGCTTTTATCCACTCATTGTTAGCGTTAGCCTGAAGAAAGGTTGGTAAACAAATTAAAATAATAGATAGTAATATTAACTTAATAAAATGCATAGCTATTTATTTTAATAGTATTACTATTATAGTACGATTCAATTATCTTAGGGTTGCGTTTTTTAACTTTTATTTTGCTTTGAGGCTGTATTTAATGTCTGAAGCTGTTAATGAGGGACCGTTCTTCTTTTAAGTATTCCGCCCTTTACATCGCGTACCCCATTGATCACAACAAAGGCATCGGGGTCTACATCTTCCAAAATCCGATTCATCTTGAGTAGTTCAAGGCGGCTAATAACGGTATATAAAACATTGAAATTACCAACGGCATTACCTGCCTTTCCGTAACCTCCATGTCCGTTTAATACTGTAACACCAGTATTCATTTGATTAATGATTGCCTCTTTGATATCATCGCTTTTATTGGATATGATGGTAATACCTAAATACTCTTCTATTCCTTGAATAACAAAATCCATTGTTTTAGAAGCTACGAAATATGCCAATATAGAATACAAAGCCGCCTCGATGCCCAGAAGCCAGGCTGAAATCCCGAATATAATAACGTTTATTGCCAGAATAAAATCACCAACTGAAATATTGAGTTTGCGGCTGAAATATAAAGCAAGGATTTCAGTTCCATCTATGACGCAACCTCCACGAATACTAAGACCAATACCCGCACCTAAAAAAAAACCGCCAAATGCAGACGCCAACAGGAAATCTTCAGTAATGATGGGAAAGTTAACAAAAGCCAACACAATTGAAAGTATTGTAATTGCCAGTACTGTTTTCCCTACGAAGCGCTTGCTCATTTGCAAATAACCAATGATTATGAAGGGTATATTTACGATAAGTATTACATATGAAATATCAAAAAAAGTAGTTTCTGCAATCAATAGTGAAATGCCGGTGGCGCCGCCATCAATGAAACTATTAGGAAGTAAAAAGCCCTTAAGCCCGAAGCTAGCTGAAAAAACCCCAGCCAGTATCCATAAAGCTTCTATGAGACTACGATTAATAATTGACTTTTTACTTTTCACTTTTAGTTTAGATTAGTCGTAAAAAAACCATCCATTATTGCAATGGATGGTTTTCATTTTAATCGCTGCGTGCTTTACTCACCTTGGCCAAGTGAAAACCCTTTCTGACCATCAAACTGATACAAGTTCTCTGTTTTTATAATATTGAAATTGTATTGATTTAATTTAGATAGCAGAACAATGATATGCTCAAAATCAATTGGCTTATATTCGAGACCTGCTTTTGTTAGGTCCATTTCTTTACTTACAAATCGGCATCTCCAGTGATCGGTACAAAATGTTTCGGGCATGCCGTTAGGATATACCTTAACACCGCGATTGGTAATCATTTTCAATTTAAGTCCATAGGCTCCAATTTTATCCAATTCAGCTCCTAATTCATTCGGGTCAGTGTGAGCCCAATCTAAAAAAACATCTACTCCGACCAACTCTTTTTCGGACGTGCTACGTACATACTCCGGAATTGTAATGGTACCATTACCCTCGGCAATTTTACTTTCTTTTAAATTTTCAGGCCTAAATCCAAGTCGCGAGATTACTTCGTCAGCAAAATCACTCGTATTTACTTTTCTTTTGCTTCTACTGTTTGTGAAAATATCGCTGGTATGTATTCCGGCCTCGATGGTCGAGAGTAAAGCATTCTGAACCTTATCGGCTATTTCATGCTGCCCTATATGGGCTAACATCATTACAGCTGCATTGATTAACCCACTGGGGTTGGCAATATTAAGTCCGGCAATATCGGGCGCTGAACCATGAATTGCCTCAAACATTGCCACGTCGGTACCTACATTTGCTGAACCTGCCAATCCAACGGAACCGGCGATCTCCGCCACGACGTCTGATACGATATCACCATATAAGTTTGACGTTACAATCACGTCATAATCTTCCGGTTTAGCAGCCACTCTGGCAGTAGCTATATCTATAATTTGTACTTCCTTCTTTATATCCGGATATTCTTTTCCGATCTCATCAAAAACACGGTGAAATAATCCATCAGTCAGCTTCATGATGTTGTCCTTTACCATGCAAGTCACCTTTGTCCGCCCATAAGCCTTAGCAAACTCAAACGCGTATCGAACAATTCTCTCACAGCCCGGACGGGTTATCAGTTTTAGACATTGTACCACGTCTTCCGTCTGCTGATGTTCAATACCTGCGTAAAGATCTTCTTCATTTTCCCTGATCACCACAATATCCATTTCCGGAAAATTTGTCTTCACGTAAGGGTGCAATGACAATACAGGCCTTACGTTCGCAAAAAGACCCAAAGACTTTCTGAGGGTAACGTTCAAACTCTTGTATCCTTTCCCCTGAGGAGTGGTAATAGGCGCTTTTAGAATCACTTTATTTCCTCTAGCAATATTCCAAGCCCGTTCGGTAATACCCGAAGTGTTACCCGATAAATATACCGACTCTCCTACATCTATGAATTCGGGTTCAATGTTTGCTCCTGCAGCTTTCAGTATCCTAAGCGTGGCATCCATTATTTCCGGACCTATTCCATCGCCTTTAGCAACTGCAATTTTTACCGCCTTGTCGAGACTGAAGTCAAAACCATTAGCTTCTACTGTAAGATTGTTCATTAGATTTTTTTGATAGTATTACTATCACGAACACAAGCTTTAATAAAAAGTTTGTGAGGGATAAGAAAAGATCAGTATCTTACTCGAAACCTTGAATGCTTGAACTACACCAACTTATTTTTATTAACCGGCGCTGGCCTAATTGCCGGATTCATTAATGTAGTGGCTGGTGGTGGTTCATTAATAACACTGCCACTACTCATTTTTATGGGATTACCTTCTACTGTTGCCAACGCCACTAATCGAGTAGCTATATTTTCTCAGAATATTTTTGCCGTAGCAGGATTTCAGTCAAAAGGAGTTTCAGCTTTCCCTTACAGTTTCTATATTGCTATTTCCGCACTCCTTGGAGCCGCCATAGGCGCAAAAATGTCTGTAACCCTCGATGATGCATTATTCAACCGCATTATAGCAGTTGTCATGATTGTGGTATTGATGCTTACCTTATTTACACCAACCAGGCTTTCCCATTCATCACAAGAAAAAACCGATCCAAAATCGACGGTATTAGGAGTACTAGTCTTTTTTTTCATTGGTATATATGGCGGCTTTATACAGGCTGGTATCGGCTTTGTTATGATCGCTACTCTCACACAACTCAATAAGTTTGGTCTGGTCAAAACGAATAGCGCCAAGGTATTTGTAGCTTTAATCTACACCTCAGCAGCGCTGGTCGTATTTGTTATAGAAGATGTGATTGACTGGCCACATGGCTTGGCTCTTGCACTTGGTAATTCCATCGGTGGCTGGATTGCAAGTAGATGGTCTGTAAAAAAGGGAGATAAATGGATTAAACGCTTCTTGATCGTAGCTGTTTCTGCTATGGCGATCAAATTATGGTTTTTTTAATGGGCTAATCAATGATTAGCCCATTAGACTTTAAACTGAAGCAGGCTCCCGGTGCCCTACCCATGTAAATCTTTTTACCAAGTATTCCGGGTTGGTGAATGATGCATTTCCTGCAGGATTACCTCCGGTTACATGAAAATCGCTAAATCCGGCGTTCTGATTCATATAAATACCGCCAACCAGGTTAAATGAAACAGGGGTAGCGGCTAGCGCCATTTCATCTGCGATCTTTTCCTTAATAGAGGGGTCCGTAGTGTAGGCGCCACAAGAAAGAGCGCCATATCGCATGGCCATTTCTTTGGCCAATGCAATAGACTGATCAGTGTTTTCGGTTTTGATCAGAAGTGCGATAGGTCCAAATAATTCAGTACTAAACTTTTCTTTATCGTCAGCGGCCAATTCTAATACAATAGGTGTGGAAATCCGGGCAGTTTTAAACATGGGATTTTCAATTGATCGGCTGTCCAACCACACTTTTCCACCCATATCCGTTGCCTTTTTGATTCGCTCAGAGGTAGCCGGGTTTTGAATGGTACCAAGTACGAAGGGTCCGGCTTTAGGGTTATCGACAAGACCGTTAATGTTATCAACTAGCTTTTCAGCAAAGGCTTCAAAGCTTACTTTTCCTTCAGACGTATCAATGCCATCTTCGGGAATGTAAAAATTTTGAGGTGCAGTACACATTTGCCCACTATAAAGACTCAATGAAAACGCAAGATTGGCGGCCACCTTATCTATGTTTTCAGTCGAATCAAGAATCGCTGAATTCACTCCTGTTTTTTCCGTAAAAACACATTTCCCATCCAGGTTTTCCAAATAGCTGCCAAATGTTGAATTACCTGTGAAATCAATAATTTTCACTTCCTCATGTTCTACCAGTTCTTTGGTAATCGGCGAATCGTGTGTATCCACACCGAGTTGACAAATGTTAGGACTGTAACCTTTTTCAGCTAGTACTTTCTGTATTTCTGCCACGAAAATAGCCATTGGCAAAATGGCTCCCGGGTGAGGCTTTACGATAACAGGATTCCCTGTTATTAAATTAGCGTAAAGCCCGGGAACAGAATTCCATGTCGGAAAAGTGGAACAGCCTATGACTACGGCAGGTCCCTTTGGTACCGCACGCCACTCTTTATCCAACACAATGTTATACTTTCCCATTGGTTTGTCCCAGCGTGCGGACTCCGGGAACTTAGTAAGCTCTTCGTACCCTGCGGCTATAGCTTCAAGGGCTCTGTCTGCTGCGTGCGGGCCGGAAGCCTGAAACGCCATCATATATCCTTGTCCGGTGGTATGCATTGTAGCATAGGCTACTTCGAAAAATCGCGCTTTTATTCTATCAAGGGATTCTAAAAGAATCCCAGCTCTGTCAGTAATACTAACTTTCCGCCACTCATGGAAGGAGTCGATCGAGTTGGTAACCAACGTACTTACTTCATATGCCGGATAAGTGATGCCTAACTGCTCTTGGGTATACGGAGATTCTTCCGATCCTACCCAGCTGTTCTCAGTATCCTGCTGAAGCTCTTCAAACTTTTTTCCGAGTGAATTCTGAAATTCGTTACGTCCATCAGCGTCGGCTGTTTCCCCGTAGACCTTGGGTGACGGGTGTTCAGGATAAGCAGCAAAGAACGTACGTTCATGAAGCGCATTAACTGCTTTATTTAGTAAATCTTTATGTTTTTCGAAAAGGCTCATAATCGTCATTTTTGATCAAAACAATCGTTTGAAGGCGAAGATAAGCTTTCTTAGAAAAAGAAAAGTCCCTTTAAAAAAGATGATTATTGATCCTGGCTACCAAATACTTTTTTTAGTAAATCTGTTGTGCGGGCAAGTGGGTCTTCCCTGATTTTTTTTTCTTCCTTAGCAATTAGCGTGAAAAGACCTTCTATGGCTTTATCTGTTGCATAATCGTTCAAATCCGGATTCACTTTTTCTATGAAGGGTATTTTATTATATGTACCAATTATATCAGAATAGTATTTGGTGGCGCTGGTCTTATTTAAAGCGGAAGCCACTACCGGCTCGAATTTTATCTTTAGTTGTTCCGTAGTTGTACGTTTAAGATAATTCGTTGCTGCGTCATCCTCACCTTTTAATATAGCCCAGGCATCTTCAATAGTCATAGACCGAATTGCGGCCACAAAAATAGGCTTTGCCTCTTTGGCAGCTTCCTCCGCTCCACGATTAAGCGTCATAATAAACTTGTCAACTTCATTGTCAAGCCCTATTTGCCTCAGCTTACTTTCTACCTTTTGAACATCAGGAGGAAACGGGATTTTTATTTGAGGGTTTTTAAAATAACCGTCAAGCTGAGATGCCTGGGCGGAACCATTTGATATACCGTTAATCAATGCTTCTTTTAAGCCTGAAGCCACTTGTTCAGTTGTCAATTCATCTCCTCCCAAAAAGTCATTTATCGTACCTAAACTTTGATTTAACTGTGTAGTTGTGCATGCTCCAAAAATTATAAAGCTTAGGATAAGAATGTATTGTCTCATAAGTTAGATTTTAATAGACAAAGTAAACAAAATCATTGCCAATTTCTTATGATAAAAGTTTAATGATAGCTGTTACATGTTAACGTAGAAATAAATTAAAAATGCATAAAACAAAAGCCGAAATCATAACCATTGGCGATGAGATATTATACGGTCATATACTAGATACCAATTCAAAGTGGATTAGTGAAGAGCTAGATAATATTGGTATCAAAGTGGTTAGAAAGACGACAATCGGTGATAAAAGGGAAGAACTTTTACAGGCATTCTCTGAGGCCGAAAGTCGTGCCGATCTTGTTCTGATAACCGGTGGTTTAGGTCCAACGAATGATGACTTAACCAAGCCCTGCCTAGCAGAATATTTTAATTGCGAGATCAAGATGAATGTGGATGCCTTAGCAGAGGTGGCAGCATTTTTTGAAGGCAAAGGAATGGAGCTCACTGAACCAAATAAGCAGCAAGCAGCCCTTCCCATATGCTCTGAATTTTTAAGCAATAAGATAGGTACAGCGCCGGGCATGTGGTTTAAGAGAAACAATAAGGTTTTTGTTTCTATGCCTGGCATTCCAAGGGAAATGCAAATATTGATGACCGATGAAGTACTTCCTCGTGCACGGAACTTCTTTGACACAGACATTATCTATCACAAAATCGTGAAAACCATTGGTATTGGCGAATCATGGTTAGCAGACAAAATAAAAGACTGGGAAAGTAATTTACCTGAGCACATTGCTTTGGCTTACCTGCCTAGCCTTGGACAGGTAAAGCTGAGATTAACGGCCGTAGGTAATGATAGAGGAATGCTTAAAGATGAAGTAGAGAAGCAGATAGATCGATTAAAACCGTTAGCTGGTAAATACATTTTTGGCTATAACGGCGATCAAATTCAGGAGGTGGTAGGTGGCATGCTAAAAAATAATCAACTTACCCTTGCTACCGCCGAAAGTTGTACAGGCGGATACCTGGCCCATATGATTACATCCGTACCCGGCAGTTCAGCCTATTTCCAAGGCTCTGTTATACCCTATCATAATGATCATAAAATGAATTTGCTGGGTGTAAAACAAAACACATTGGAGGAATTTGGAGCTGTAAGCGAACAAACGGTCATTGAGATGGCCAATGGTGTTAGAAAAAAATTCAATACAGGCATAGGAGTGGCTACAAGTGGAATAGCAGGCCCTGATGGTGGGTCTGAAGAAAAGCCTGTAGGCACAGTCTGGATTGCTATTTCCACCGATAAGGAAACAATCGCCAAGAAATTGCAGTTATGGAAAGACCGTGAAATAAATATCAAGGCAGCATCAATTGCTGTGCTTAACCTAATAAGGATTACTTTATCGAAAACGATTGAAATAAGAAACTAAAATGATAATTTTGCACCTGTTTTCAGACACCAACCGGTAATTACTATGGCAGTTGTTGAACTATTGATGCCCAAAATGGGCGAAAGCATAATGGAAGCCACTGTGCTAACATGGCTAAAAAGTGAAGGAGATACCATCGAACAAGACGAATCCATTCTGGAAGTAGCTACCGATAAAGTAGATACCGAAGTACCTTCAACACACGCTGGAGTTCTAAAGGAAATTCTTGCGAAAGATGGTGATGTTGTAGAAGTGGGAAAACCTATTGCAATAATTGCTACTGAAAGTGAGGGCGATAACCCAGAAGAGACACCAAAACCTGAACCGAAAGAAATGGTAACGGAAGTGTCGACTCCTTCTAACGGGCATTCTGTTTCAAATGGAGAAACCACCAGTCATGGGCTTTACAAATCGGAGAGATTTTACTCCCCTCTAGTTAAAAACATCGCCAAAAAAGAAGGTATAGAGGTTGCCGAGCTTGACACAATTTCCGGAACAGGTAAAGAAGGCAGAGTAACAAAGAAAGACATATTAGCCTATTTAACGACCAGGCAAGATACCGTGGCCAAGGAACCTGAAAAGGTGGTTTCCTCTACGGAAATAGTAACAATACGCCAGCCACAAAAAGTTAACGTCTCAATATCTGCAGGCGACGAGATCATCGAAATGGACCGGATGCGTAAGATGATTGCGGAGCGCATGGTAGATTCAAAGCGTATTTCCCCGCATGTAACCTCCTTTGTAGAAGCTGATGTTACCAATATTGTTTCATGGAGAAATCGCAACAAAAATATCTTTAAGCAAAGGGAAGGTGGCAACCTTACCTTTACGCCTATTTTTATTGAAGCGGTGACCAAGGCCATCAAAGATTATCCGATGATCAATATCCAGGTGGATGGTGATAATATAATCAAGAAGAAAGATATCAATATTGGTATGGCGGTAGCTTTACCATCGGGTAATTTGATAGTCCCAGTTATTAAAAATGCAGATCAGCTAAATCTTACGGGTCTTGCCAATAAAGTGAATGACCTGGCAGTTAGAGCCCGAGACAATAAATTAGGACCTGATGAGCTATCAGGCGGCACATTTACAATATCAAACGTCGGTTCTTTTGGCAATGTGATGGGCACTCCTATTATCGTACAACCCCAGGTGGGCATACTGGCTTTAGGAGCCATTGTAAAAAAACCTGCCGTTATCGAGACTCCTAACGGAGACGCTATAGCCATACGTCATAAAATGTTCTTATCGCATAGTTATGACCACAGGGTGGTTGATGGCTCGTTGGGAGGAATGGTAGTGCGCAGAGTAGCGGATTATCTGGAGAGGTTCGATATTAATAAGGAAATTTAGGAGCTATTCAATTGTTTTCAGGTAATTGGATAGCCCCTCAATATTTTTCTTCGAGTTTCCAACAAATATCCTGTCGTTAATTATAAAAACAGGCCGCTTGAGAAAAGTGTATTCGTTAAGAATATAGTTCTTGTAATCCTCCTCACTAAGATTTTTGTCTTTTAGTCCGAGTTCCTTATACTTCCTGGCGACCCGAGAAAAAAGTGACTCGTAGGAACCACCCAGTAACCTCATTTGATCTAGTTGTTCTGCTGTAATTTTCTCATACTTAATATCTTGTAATTGAAAACCGTCATCAAGATCAAGCTCTTTTAAAATCCTGCTACATGTATCGCAAGTTGACAGATAATAAACCTTCTTCATATTCGGATATGTTTAAATCAAAATAAATGATTATTTGTATTTCGAACCCGCTATTTCTATTTTTAAATTATTCCAATTTCTATGACTAAAATTATTTCTTTTATTAGCAGAAAAGGCGGCACTGGAAAAACTACCAATGCTATCAACCTGGCCACAATGCTGAATAGCCTGGGTTACATGGTGCTACTCGTAGAGACCGACACCAACTATACACTGAATACTTTAAGGAAAATGGAAGTCTACAAGTCCGGGGCAAAGCAAGATTCGGTTTTTGAAATAATGGGATCAGAAGATGATAGAGTGGCGGAAGTACTGGAAAGCATGAAACCGAAAGGTAAGTATGATTATATAATAGTTGATAGCGCTGGAAAAACGACTGATGAGGGTATCAAAAAACTCTGCCTGATAAGTGATGCCGCCATTGTTCCTTCAAGCCTTACTCAAAATGACCTCATCGTCACGTATCAAACCATTGAAGATCTTTCCCCTGCGAAAGCCCTTAACGTAAATTTGCAGATTCTTGTTTTACCCAACCGGATACACAGTTTAACCAAAATAAACACCGTGTTCGATGCTATGGATAATCTGGATGCTGAAATACTGGAAATAACAGTTCCCCAGAAGAATCTTTATGTTAATTATAGCACTATACTGGCTGAAAAAGAATACCATCAGATCGCAAAGACTATCATAAATAAACTTGGAAATGGCTAAAAGAAAAAACCCATTAAAAGACTTAGATTCATTTCTTAAGCAAGAGGCTAGTTCACTTGTAGAACCCGAAAAAATAGCTTCACAAAACGCTCTTAAAGAACCTGTTGATGCTATGGCTTTTACCAAAGAAGACGTACTCAGCTATTTCAAGAAGTTAGCTAAAGAAGATGAACAGGCTTTTCGTGTAACGTTTCTTGACATTATGCATAGGTCACTCGAATTCCAAGGATTAGAAAAAGCGACTGACAAAATGTTGATGAATACATTATTGTACCTCCAAAACGAGGGTAACTGGAAAGAGGCAATAGAAGAATATTGGTCAGCAAAGTAAGTAACCTGACACCCGCTAATATTTTATTCTGTCGCCGATTTCTTATGGTTTGAAAAATATAACTTAGCGCCCGCTAAGAAAAACAATATCAGTATGAAATTCGGTACCAAAACTATACATGCAGGGATAGAACCAGATCCATCTACAGGAGCCATTATGACTCCAATTTACCAGACTTCTACCTATGTGCAAGCTTCTCCGGGAGATCATAAAGGGTTCGAATATTCGCGAACTCATAACCCTACGCGCGATGCTTTACAGAAAAATCTGGCGGCATTGGAAAACGGTAAGCATGGATTATGTTTTGCTTCCGGATTGGCAGCGATTGATGCCGTTGTTAAACTTCTAAATCCTGGTGATGAAGTAATAGCTGCAAACGATTTGTATGGTGGTACTTATCGGCTTTTCACCAAGATATTTTCCAAGTACGGGTTAAAGTTTCATTTCATTGATATGGAAGATATTTCTAATATCAAAAATTACATAAATGAGAGCACCAAGCTTATCTGGCTTGAAACCCCTACTAATCCTATGATGAACGTAATCGATATCAGGGGTGCGTCTCAAATAGCCAAAGAAAAGGGTATTATGCTTGGGGTGGACAATACCTTTGCTACTCCCTACCTGCAAACACCAATGGACATGGGCGCCGACTTAGTAATGCACTCGGTTACAAAATATCTAGGCGGCCATTCCGATGTGGTGATGGGAGCCTTAATTGTGAATGATGATAAGCTGGCGGAAGATTTAGCTTTTGTACAAAATAGCAGTGGTGGTACCCCAGGTCCGCAAGACGCCTTCCTTGTACTTCGTGGTATCAAAACATTACATTTACGTATGCAAAGGCATAGTGAAAATGGTCGGGCAATTGCCGAATACCTAATAAAGCATTCTAAGGTGGATAAAGTATACTGGCCAGGTTTTGAAACTCACGCAAATCATGATATCGCAAAACAGCAAATGAAAGACTTTGGTGGAATGATTTCATTCACATTAAAAGGCGGCCATAAGGATGAAGCATTCAAGGTTATGGAAAGCTTTCAGTATTTTTCTCTGGCAGAGTCATTAGGAGGAGTAGAGTCTCTGGTTAACCATCCTGCTAGCATGACTCATGCGAGTATTCCTTATGAAGAGCGGCAGAAAATAGGATTACTTGATTCATTAATAAGACTCAGTGTTGGAATAGAAGACGCCGAAGATCTGATAAAGGACCTGGAGCAAGCTATAGGATAGTTAACACGCTAAGATAAAGTAGAAATAAAATTAGATTAAGTACTAACAGAAAAGTGCGCATAGGTCATAAATTCCTTTTTTGAAAGATGCTTAGGGTTATGGTTTAATCTCTACTGCATGAGGCACTTTAGCGCTTTCGGGGAACTTCAGTATAAAATTACTGCCTACGTCGCTATCCGATTGAAGTTCAATCGTAATTTCTAGTCTTTCGCAGAGAATCTTCACTATAGCTAGACCCAGCCCATTGCTACTTTCACCGGCAGTTGGTCTTGCGCTTAATTTTTTAAATTTCTGATATAACTGCTGTTTATCGGCTTCTGTAAATCCCGGGCCCTGGTCTTTAACAAACAGCCTTAATCCTTCTAAATCATCATGAACAGATATGGTGACGGTGGTGTCTGCATTAGAGAACTTAATAGCGTTTGAAATTAAATTGTCCAATATTCTAACGAGCAGCGATTCATCCGTTTTGACAAAAACTACCTCTCTGCTAAAATCGAGTGAGATTAAGATATTCTTTGATGCAGCCTCCGTTTTAAAAGCAGTACGTTTGGAGGCTATAATCTCAGTCAGATTAACAGTAGATAAATTTAACTTTCGGCGCTCATCTCCGAAAGCATTCACATCCAAGAGATCACGGATTAGATCAGTACTGTTATTACTAATTTGCTTTAGAAGATTAACGTAATTGCGCTGTTCCTCATTCAGTTCTGAGAAGCTTAAGAGTTCGGTTATTCCTTTTACCCTATTAATAGGGGACTTCAAATCGTGCGCCACAATGTTCATCAATGTGTCTTTTTCGTTATTTAGATCAGCCAATTGATGATTTCGCTTTTGCAACTTCTGATTCTGCTGACTAATTTTTTCGCTTTGTTTACTTATCTCATTCGCCTGTTCCTCGATCTGCCTGTTCTTAAGTTGAAGCTTCATATATGTCTGCTTTCGTTTTCTGCTTACGTACCAGATACTTATCAACAGAATACCGATAAGCGTTACCACGGCAATAAGTGCAATATTTGCAAAGCGCTGTCTCTCAATTACCGCGACACTCCTTGCTTCATTTAAACGTAAAAGTTCGTTCTCTTTTTCCTTACTTTCCAAGGCTAATCTTGATTCTAGACGCTCAATGGATCTTGCCGCCTCAGCACTAGACCAAGCTTCATTTAATTTCGCATAACGCTTGAAATACTGAAATGCCAAATTTGTGTTACCCTGAAGTTCATAAATTTCCGCAAGCCGCAAGTGGACATCCATTTCAATAGTAAGCTGCTTAGTCACTCCCACCTTCATCACCATTTGCTCCAACTCCTTCTTAGCCTCACTGTATTTTCGTAATGCCATTAAGGACTTTGCGTATTGCAACTTAACTTGATTAAGTAGTTCTTCATTATTACTACCTGAAACAATCTTAGTAGCCTTTTGAGCATAAATCAGCGCCTCAGCGCTATTCTGCTGCTGTGAGTAAAGTTGTGATATCCCAAGATTAACTCGCGCTATACCTACTTCATCTGAAATAGATTCCGCTAGCTCTAATGATGTCAGATACTTTTTAAAAGCCTCTTCATAGTCTTGAAGTTCAACATAAATGGCAGCCAGTTCAACGAGTACTGAAATCTGCCCGATGTAATCGCCAAGCTCCTGCCTAATCTCAAGGGTTTTTTGTGCCATTTCCCTCGCTTTTTGCAGGTTATTCTGAGAACGGTATAGTTCAGAGAGGCTTTTATAAACATAACTTGAACCAAGGGAATCATTCAACGCCGTAAAATACCCTAGCGCCTTGTAAAAGTTATCATAGGCTTTCAAGAATGAACCTTGATTAAAATGTAGCCTTCCCAAACTATTAAGTGAATGAGCAAACTGCAAAGTGTCGCCAGCATTCAAAGCCACATTTCGAGCTTCAGTATAAAAATCAAAGGACTTAATATTCTCACCTTTATACTGATACGCAACACCTATGAATGTCAGCGCTTGTGCGGTATTTTTGGCTAGCCCTTCCTTTTCGATGAGCGCAATAGATTTCTGGGCATAGTGTATAGTGCTATCAGGGAAAGCCTTTCGAAACTCCCAAGCAAATTTTTCATAAAGATCAGAGGTGACTATTGCATCAGAGGCACTTAGCAATTCAGACCTCAAGCTGTCTAGTAAAGAAACATCTTGCGCCCTTCCAGATATGGAAATCACGAGACAAAGGAGAAGTAGATAGGCTCTATTGATCATGATATACTCGCAAACTTAATAATTATAAAGGCATGTTATAACGAATATCAAACGAAATGAAGAAAGAAGAATGTATTCGTATAGCTAGAATATATAAATCTCTACCGCTGATCAAATAGCATTAGATGCAGTAAGGGCAATACTGGTATCTTCAAGTGGATCAAATTAGAAATTTAACCTACAACAAAATGAAGCATCTGATATACTTTTTAACCGTTTTAACCATCCTGACTCCTATATTCGATATTCAAGGACAACGTAAAAAAAAGAGTATATCGGAACCGGTTTTGTCCTTTGATGAAAAGTTATATTCAGGCCTTGAATGGAGAAATATGGGTCCGTTTAGAGGTGGGCGTTCTGCAGCTGTTACTGGCGTTCCGGGGAAACCTAATCTATTCTATTTTGGGGCTACCGGTGGTGGCGTATGGCGAACGACAGATGCAGGTAACACATGGGAAAATATATCTGATGGTTACTTTGGAGGCTCAATCGGGGCTGTAGCGGTAAGCGAATGGGATAACAACGTGATCTATGTCGGTGGAGGCGAGGTCACTGTTCGTGGCAACGTAAGCTATGGCTATGGCATGTATAAGTCATTAGATGCGGGAAAGACGTGGGAGCATATTGGGCTTAAAAATTCAAGGCACATTCCAAGAGTGAGGATACATCCTAAAAACCCTGATTTGGTCTACGCTGCAGTTATGGGCGATCTATACAAATCATCCAATGAGCGAGGTGTTTACAGAAGTAAAGACGGCGGAAAAAACTGGGAAAAAGTTCTTTTTACTAACAAAGATGCAGGCGCTGTAGATTTGGTCATAGACCCAAATAATCCAAGGATTCTTTACGCCTCCACATGGAGAATACGCAGAACACCTTATAGCCTGGAAAGTGGCGGTGAAGGGTCAGCCATTTGGAAAAGTACGGATGGCGGGGACACCTGGACCGATATAAGTAAAAAAGAGGGATTACCGGGAGACGCTTGGGGAATATCGGGAATTGCAGTTTCGCCGGTAAATTCTAATCGAATATGGGCAATCATTGAAAATAAAAATGGAGGTGTCTATCGATCAGACGATGCCGGTCAAACATGGAAAAAGCTTAACTCGTCCAGAAGTTTACGCCAAAGGGCCTGGTACTACACCCGCATTTATGCTGATACGCAAGATGAAGATCGTGTGTATGTTATGAACGTACGCTACCACCGATCCAAGGATGGGGGAAAGACTTTTGAGGCATTTAACGCTCCACATGGTGATCATCACGACCTGTGGATAGCGCCGGAGGATAACCAAAGAATGGTAATTGCCGATGATGGCGGGGCTCAAGTGAGTTTTGACGGTGGAGAAAACTGGTCCACATACAATAACCAGCCTACCGTTCAATTTTATCGAGTAACTACCGATAACCATTTTCCCTACAGGATCTATGGAGCACAGCAGGACAACAGCACGCTTAGAATTGCACACAGAACTACTGGACGTTCAATAGGCCCCAGAGATTGGGAACCTACCGCCGGCGGTGAGAGCGCTCATATAGCCGTTAATCCAGATGATAACGACATAGTTTACGGAGGAAGTTATGATGGCTTTTTAACTCGTGTAAATCATGCAACTGAAGAAATCAGAGCAGTAAATGTTTGGCCTGATAATCCCATGGGTCATGGCGCGGAAGAAATGAAATACCGCTTTCAGTGGAATTTTCCCATCTTTTTTTCACCACATGATAGCAAAAAGTTATACACAGCGTCTAATCACTTACATGTGTCTTATGACGAAGGGGAGTCATGGGAGGTGATAAGCCCTGACCTGACGAGAAACGACTCGACAAAACTGGGATCTTCAGGAGGCCCGATAACAAAGGATAATACAAGTGTGGAATACTACTGCACAATTTTTGCCGCAACCGAATCACCTTATGAGAAAGATATAATCTGGACAGGCTCAGATGATGGACTCGTGTATGTTACACAAGATGGCGGTAAGAACTGGCAAAATGTGACTCCTCCGGGTATGCCTGAGTGGATGATGATAAATAGTATCGATGTTGACCCCTTTACAAAAGGTGGCGTATATATAGCAGGTACAAGGTACAAAATGGGAGATTACACCCCATATCTCTATCGCTCTAAAGACTACGGAAAAAACTGGAAGCTTATAACCAGAGGGATTGATAAAGAACACTTTACAAGGGTGGTGCGCGCAGATCCTAAACGTAAGGGCCTGTTATATGCCGGTACTGAAACAGGCATGTACATATCTTTTGATGACGGCTCAAGCTGGCAGTCTTTGCAAATGAATTTACCTATTGTACCTATTACCGACCTTGCCATTAAAAACGATAACCTCATTGCCGCTACCCAGGGCCGCAGCTTTTGGATTATTGATGACATTACTCCTTTTCATCAGTTAGACGTAACCATGACAAATAATACATCTCATTTATTTCAACCTATGGATAGTTACCGAATAAGAGGTGGCGCCGGCAGAGATTCCAAAACTGCAGGCAAGAACCATCCTGGTGGAGTAATGGTGCATTACTATGTAGAAGACACCGCTAAGATGGATACCTTAAGAATAGAAATGCTGGCAACTGACGGCAAGTTAATTAAAGCCTTCAGTACGTCACCTTCAAAAGAAGATAGTGAAGGTAAATTGGAAGTTAAACCTGGTTTAAACAGGTTGGTTTGGAACATGCAATATCCCGGAGCGGAAGGTTTTGACGGCATGATACTTTGGTGGGCCTCATTAAATGGACCCATGGCGCTGCCAGGAGATTACAAAGTAAAAATGACTCTCAACGGTCAGTCTCATGAGCAGCCATTTAAAATTTTGAAAGATCCAAGGTCAACCTCCTCCGATGAGGACCTGAAAGCGCAGTTCGATTTTTTAAACCTAGTAATTGCCAAGCTCACTGAAACTAACCAATCCATTAAGGCCATACGGGAAGCCCGTGCACAGATTAACACGGTTACTTCGAGAATTAAAGAGGAAGATTCTGAAATCAAGGATATGGCCAAGGAGATTCTTAAGAATATGAAAGCAATTGAAGAGGCTTTATACCAAACAAAAAATCAAAGTCGCCAGGATCCTTTAAACTTCCCGATAAGGCTGAATAATAAACTTGGGCATTTAAATTCTTTGATGGCAATGGGAGACTATAAGCCAACCAGGCAGGCTGTAGAGTTTAAAAATGAAGTATCAAAACGGATTGATGTAGAACTCAATAAGCTTAATGAAATATTTGATAATAAAATCCCAAAGTTTAATGAGCTTGTAAAAGCAGAGTCTGTAGATGCAGTAGTTTTAAGCGAAGATTGATTGAAATTAACTATTTGATAATCAGTAATTTATGATATAAACTTTGAGTTTGGCATAGTCATTGGTTAAAGTGGTCTGAATCAAATGATTAATGCCATGAAAAAGCTAATACTGATAATCACACTGATGACAGCAGTTTCATTCAGTGGCAATTCGCAGCGTTTTTATGCCTCTTTTGGCGTTCAGCATAATTGGGGAGTACCGTTGTATGTTAGTAATGTAGTTTATGACAATTACTATGGTTACGATTGGGTGCATGCCACCAGGGTGGTTAACAATGGAAGACCATTCTATGATATAGTTTTACAGCGTGGAAACCTTTTTCTGGAAGTAAGAATTGGTAGGCAAGGTTTTATTCGTAGAACGCGCCATTGGGATGCTTACCCTTTTGTAGATCACGTTTGTTCCGACGCATGCGGATTCCACGGTGGGTTTTACAGAAACAACTATGTTGTTTACAACAACAGACGTTATGGATATCGATATAGAGGTAGCAATACACTTATTATCAATAATCATAATGTAAATAATAAGCGCCACCATAATCACGGTAAGCAGTACGGGCATAACAGGAGCGGTGATAATAAGCACCATATTCACAACCGTCAAAGTAATAGCAAGGTAAACAGAAGAGCCGTAAGCAACGGATATCCTGAAAGAAGGGGAACCTATTATTCCTCAAATAAGACAAGAGGTAGAGTTGACCACGGGAAGCGATCTTCTTACGAAAACGGGGGGAGAGGTGAGCAAAAAGATCACCGTAGTAGTAGGGGAAGTAGTAGAAGATCATACTGACCGAAGAGCCCGGGAAACCGGGCTTTTTCTTTTGGCGCTACTTTGTTTAGTTTGGAAATTTCATAAGCTTTACCCAAACGCAGCAGAGCCAACAGTTCATTAATTCACATTTACCAAAACTATATCAAGCGGAGTAGGAGTCAAAACCTCATACTTCAACACATGGCTTGATTCTTTATCAATATAGATAACATTGGAAGGTATGGCCTCCTTACCATCGAGAAATAGTTTGTACGCGTTCCGCACACCGTTAGCCGTTTTTATTTCAACCTGTTCCAGAAACTCTATGCTGGCATCCGCAATTCTCACACTGGTAGGCTCGAATACCTTAAGCTCATGTTTAAACTTTTTTGTGAAATCCAGTGCGTGCAAAAAAGCATATAATTCGGCTCTGGTAATATCGTAGCCGGCAGGTATACGCACGGGCCTATCATCGCCTCCTATTAATACATTTCCTTTCACACTGTCAATGCTCATATCAAAATTATATTCGAGTTCGGATCGGGTGGTTTTCATAACTATGCGGGCCTTCTCCACCCGTATTGGATTCTTTACAAAAACAAACCTGGCATTTTCATAAACGCTTCCATTATCAAACCGGGAGGTATCGATGAATAGTATCTGATCGTCATCAACAGTAAGCTGAGTAACCATACTCCCAACTTTAATTCCGGAGGTATCATACATATGGTAGGTAAAAACCCGCTGATCCAATTTATGTACAGATACATCACCGAGTGGCCAAGAAAGACGTTGTGCGAACACCGGGTTACCAATTAAGCCAAAAAAGAGACTATAAAAGACTATGCTTTTCTTCATAAGTTGAATGAATTGTAAGGTCTTATTCACCAATTTTACGGCAAAGGTAAAACTAGCGTTTAATAAAAGACTGCCATTTCATAAATGTTGCACTTCTCCATAACCACTCAAATGGGCCATAGTGAAACTTCGTCTGCCACCATTGAGAAAATATAATTTGTATAATCCAGACTCCCATCACAATCACTATTTGACCTGTTTGCTCCACCTTACCGAACAGGCCTAATCCAAAGCCGTAGAAAATAGAAATACATATTAAGGTTTGGAAGAGGTAGTTACTCAATGCCTGTCTTCCTACGGCAGAAAATATCATCAGAAACGGTTTGAATTTACCCGAGAGAACACCGAGGTTGATTGCTGCCAAATATCCCAGCGCAAGAAATAAGCTACCCCAGTAGTTAAACTGACTGCCCAGGAACATGCTATACTGAACTGACCAGTTAGCGTCAAAATTTTTCATTATACCATATATAATCAGGCATAATCCAAGGGGCGCCGTCCATAACAGCATTCTTTTATACCTCGAAACCTCCCATATTCCTGTTAAGAATCCCGATTTATAGAGTGCCATACCTATCATCATAAGGCCTGTGATGCGCCAAAAGAAAAAGAATAAGAAGACGCTGGTATGCATCATGTTTGCAGCTTTAATGGTTTGGCCTACCTGTGAGGCCAGACTACCCCTATATGCGTTTATTTCCTGCTCTATCAATTCCTGACCCGGTCGCCAGCTTGAAATTAATCCATTGACTGCATCTTCCGGCCAATAGGGCAAGCTCAGGCCCAGAAGCAAATAAATAATACTGGCTACGGAAAAAATGATTATCCCAAAAATTAACAGCTTCCTGATTGACAGCCTACGAAAGAAAAAAACGAAAAATGAACATAATGCATATGGAAAAAGTATATCTCCATACCAAAGAATATAAGAGTGTACGGTGCCTATTACCAATAACCAAAAGTTGCGTGCATAATGAACACGACAGGGGCTTTTACCTTTTTCTTGCGCCTTCTCAGTAATCAATAAAATTGAGGCTCCGAAAAGTATCGAAAAAATCGTCATAAACTTTTGATCTGCTACTACATGGCTGATAACCCATACCCACTTATTTGCACCGGTAAAATTACCATAGGCCGTGGGGTTTATATAGGCCTGTCCTATCATTGAGAAATTCTGAATGTTCATGATCAGAATACCGAGTATGGCAATACCTCGAATTACGTCTAAGCTAATGAAGCGCTGAAGGCCTTGAATGTTTGAAATGGTCACATCTTAAAATTTAGTTCGGTTAAGATCAAGACAAATTAAGCACTCAAAATACTTATATTATAGATTTTGGTTTGAATCGGACTCATGGGGTATCAATGGGATTCAGAAAAGATCAAAAATTATTTATAGGCTTTCTACAGGTTTTACTCCAGGTGAATGGAGTACTTGGACAATAAACCCGACACTTCTGATATCGAGAACCTTGCATTTCTAATCATATTACTATCAGGATCAATAGTATAGTTCTCAGCTCCTCTTAAATCAGCCTTTTCAAGATTGGTTTGATCAAAAATTGCTCCATACAAATCACACCCGTTAAAGCTTGCACCTGATAAATTTGCCTCAGTGAAATCAACTTCTTTTAGACTACACTGGTCAAATAGGGTGCTTTTTAATGAGCGCATATAGAAAACTGAGAAATCTAAGCGACACTGGCTAAATCCGACCGAAAACAAAAAGTCGTTGGTATTATCAAAACGAATGCCTAACATTTTGCAGCCTGAAAATTGTACTTCCCGAAATGCCGCTAAATTGATATTTGCATTGCTCAAGTCGCAATTGATAAACTCGCTATCAACAAAGATCACTCCGGAAACCTCTGCACCAAAGAAAGTGCAATCTTCAAAAATACAGTCCTCGTATTCTCCCACCAGAAGCGGGCTCTTTACATAATCCTTATTTTTGAAGTGTTCACCTGTAGTGTAATCCATGAAAGTAAAGATGAGGATTCCCTGTTTACAAAAAAACCACCCGAAGGTGGTTTTACACATATTCCTTTCATTATAGTATTTTATGACTCCTGCTTCAGTTTCCTTTCTTCAATGATATAAGCTATGCCCAAGCCAATGCCTCCAAACAGAAAGATCATTGAAAAATAAGCTGCTTCATCCATTCTTGTGCTGGACTCTAAGAAATAGCCCATTAACAATCCAATTCCAACCCCCATCAATAGCATTGAAAATCTTAGGGGGCCATTTGTATTTTTTGTTTTAGTGATCTCGCCTGGGTTCATCCCTTTTTCGATCATATTCATTCGCTCATCATTTTCATATTTTCTTAGGAAAATAATCATTATTATTCCTCCTATAATGGCTACGATGGGTATAAAAACCCCTATGACTGCTACATCCATGACTATTGAATTTTAATTTTTGAATCCATTTTAGTTCTTTGACCATGATAGTCATGAAGAGGTTACAGGTAGTGCGAAAAAAATGGTAAACGAATGAGATCACTATGCTTACTTTAAATTTCGCATCATTACTGTAACTTCATTCGTAAAAGCGTAGTCAAAGAATCGTGAGTCACATTAATGATGATATCATTATTGATAGGATATTGGATGGTGATGAAAGCCAATATAAAATCCTAATCGATAAGTATAAGGTTTATGCCTTCACGTTGGCTATGAACGTACTTGGCAATCGGGAAGATGCAGAAGAAGTAGCTCAGGATAGCTTCATAAAGGCGTTCAAAAATCTAAAGAAGTTTAATCGTGAAGCTAAGTTTTCAACCTGGTTTTATAGAATAGTTACGAACACGGCCATCACCAGAACTCGAAAAAGCAGAATTGTTGGAGAAGATATAGACGCAGCATACGCTGTAGGTATTACCGCCAAGTCGGAACTGGAAATTGAAGACCAAAAAACATTCATACGAAAAGGGATAGCGCTCCTGAGTGATCAGGATAAACTTATGATCAGCTTGTTCTATTTAAAAGAACTCTCACTGGACGAAATAGCTCAGGTAACGGAGCTAAAAACGAACCTGATAAAAGTGAAACTGCACAGGGCCAGAAAGCGACTTGCGGATCACTTAAAAACAATTTTGAAAGAAGAAGCATTAAATTTGTAGCATATGGATAAAATCACAGACGAGGTTTTATTGGATTATATAGACGGATCTCTTATTCAATCAGAGGCTATTCGCATCAAAGCCGCAATAAATTCCAACCCGCAATTAAGGGCCAGGTTGGAGGAGTTAAGATTACCCGACCGGCACTTGGCCGGGAGTTTGGAAAGTCCATCAGCAAGTTTTACCGATACCGTTTGGAGCAAACTATCTCAGTCCAAAGGCAATGTGCCAAAATTCAGCTTGAATAGCTTTCTTATTGTATTTGCAGCTATGATAACGGTAGTACTGGGTTCGTACTTTATGACAGACAGTATTATAGACTTAGACCTGAGTCTTAAAGTTCCGAATACAGTGACTGAATATGTTGAAGTGCCTCAAGTAGAGATACCTCAGGGCATTAGTCTGAAAACCGTGAGCCAAATACTACTCTATAGCCTTTCCTTTCTTCTTCTCTTAATTCTTGATAAGGCCATTCTAAAACCTTATTTTAAAAAACGCAGGGAATTATTGACTTAAGTGTTTGTATAGGTACTATTCCCCGGGGGCAGGTGAGATTTGTGCACCTTCCGGCATTGAAAATATATCATCTGAAGGTTCGTCCTGAATGAGCGCTACCTCCTCAAACTGGCGTTCACGACGTATTTCACCCACTTCTCCCTCTATATAGGTGTACCATTGAAGACTCACAGGTAAGCTCAAGCCGGCTACTTCGCTCCAGTTATTGTATTTAATAAGGCTGAAACTTTCGCTAGTTTCTTCTTTACCATACGTTACGGTATACATCAGCCACTCCATACGGTAGGTTTCAGGGTCGAACCAGATGATGTAATAGTCTTTTGGAGAGTCCCCTACCCCTTCACCATATGATATTTTAACACCTGAATAGGTTTTACCATCCAATTCCCGCGGTTCAACATCTTCATAAAAGACCCCGGGATCACCAACCACAAAAGGCATGGAATAGAAATAGAAAAACAGATTATGATAGAAACGTGCCCGGCTGGCATCTACAGAGTCCGGGGTAACCCAAACATCCTTACCGTCAAAACCAATGGTCTGTTTTGGAGAACTGATTAACGTCTTTCTGTTCTTCAGGTTTGTCAGGTGTTTCTCATCGCCCAACTTAAAAGAAAGTTCACCCATGGATGCCCAGCCGGCATAACCGCCATGGGCCTCAAACACCTTTTTAATGGATTCCGAATGATGGCTATCGTTGACTTGTACCACTTCAACCTCTTCCTGGGTTATTGGAGATTCTTCTTTAGGTTTTTGCGTACATGCGACTAAAACAACTACAAGACTAAGGAGGACAAGCTTTTTCATAACGTTTCTATTTTGACAGATAAAAATAGCTAAGCTAAAATCAGTTATCGAAAAATCATCTTCAATTATTACACAAAAGGTTGGCTAGCTTACATTTTAGCGAATTTTATCACCCAAATCAAAAGAATTCTCATTTATGCCTCCAATCGTAGCTATCAAGTTCATCTAAGCAGACTTTTAACAAGTCAATACTACCCTGGATATCGTCTTTATGGGCCATTTCAATCACTTGGTGAAGATGCCTTGTTGGAATTGAAATGGCCCCTGAAATAGAACCATTTTTACCCATTCGCTGAACTCCGGCGGTATCCGTACCTCCGGCGGTCAATACTTCAGGTTGCCATTTTATTTCATGACCACCGGCCACCTTCTTCATGTAATCCACCATGCGATAGTCGCAAATTGTCATAGCGTCCATTATCTTAATTGCCGTGCCTTCTCCTAATGAAGTGACTTTTTCGTGCGCCTGTGCCCCCGGCAGGTCAAAGGCAATGGTGGTATCTAATCCAAAGCCAAAATCAGGGTTAAGGCTGTGGGCTGCCACATTCGCTCCCCGAATACCAACCTCCTCTTGAACAGTAAAAACACCGTAAACATCGTAAGCGGGATTTTTCAAATCTCGCAGCGCCTCAATGAGAATAAAAACAGAAACTCTATTATCAATGGATTTGCAGTTTACACAATCTCCCATCTCAATGAGTTCACGCTCCCGTGTTATTGGGTTTCCAATAGAAACAATTTCCTGCACCTTTTCCCTGGACATGCCAAGATCGATATAATAATCCGTGGTTTTTGGCATTTTATTGCGCTCTTCAGGGCTCATAACATGTATAGGCTTTGTACCCATTACGCCCAACACATCTTCCTTACCGTGGATAATTACACGCTGGGCGGTCAAAGTTTTGGGGTCAAAGCCCCCTAACGTGGTGAACCTAACAAAACCTTTATCATCAATGTGTGTCACTATAAAGCCAATCTCATCCATGTGAGCGGCCACCATGGCACTTTTATCACTGTTTCTACCTTTCTTATAGGCTACCACGTTGCCCATGTTATCTACCTCCACACTATCCACCAAAGGGGTAACCTGGGCAATCACCTTTTCTCGGATTCTCGACTCATAGCCTGGGGCTCCGGGAGCTTCACATATTGTTTTCAACAGATTAACGTTAATACTCATGTTGATATCATTGCATTTAAATTATTCAAAATCAATATTATAAAATTGACGCCAGTTAAGGCTAATTCTGAACTCTTTTTTAGATTTTTACAGAAGCATTATGTAGGTCCGTTGGCTCCATTATTTTTTTCGACCTTAATATAGTTTTTTTGATGTTTAAGAAACTTCTTCGTCTTCTTTTAAAACTGGGTTTCACCGCCGTTGTGGTCTTGGCCCTATTTGTTATGCTGGTGGCAAGCGGTCTCTTTGGAGAACTCCCCACCAAAGTTCAGCTGGCAAATATTAAAAATAATGTCACCACTGAGGTATACAGCGCTGATGGCGTGCTTATAGGTAAGTATTACATTCAGGAGAGGTCTAATATTTCCTTTGACCAAATTTCAACAAATGTTATTCATGCGCTCATCGCCACCGAGGATGCCCGTTTTTATGATCATTATGGCATTGATCCCAGGAGCCTTATTCGTGTACTGCTCAAAACGGTCATTTTACAAGACCGGAGTGGAGGGGGCGGGAGTACCGTAAGCCAGCAATTAGTCAAGAATATCTTCCCTCGTGAAGATCATGGTATTTGGACCATTCCGGTTATCAAGGCAAAAGAGTCCATTCTAGCGTATCGGTTAGAAAACATCTATTCCAAGGATGAGATACTGACGCTCTATTTAAATACAGTGCCATTTGGAGATAATGTCTTCGGTATAGAAACAGCTTCAAGGCGATTTTTCAGTAGGTCCTCAAGTGAATTAAAGCCAGAAGAAGCGGCGGTACTCGTGGGTATGCTAAAAGCAAACTACACTTATAATCCACGCTTGTTTCCCGAAAAATCTTTAACAAGAAGAAACACTGTTCTTAATCAAATGCATAAGTATGGCTATTTAAATGAGAACGAATTATCTCATTTAAAAGATCAGCCTCTAAAGCTAAACTACAGTGCTGCTAAAGAACGTGCATCTTCAGCCTCTTATTTTAAACAGCGGCTAAAGAACAAACTTCAGGAATGGATCAGGGTAAACCCAAAGCCAGACGGCACCCATTATAATTTATACACGGATGGACTTAAGATATATACTACCATCGATTCTCGTATTCAGAAGTATGCAGAAAAGGCCATGCAATCGCACATGGCAGATTTACAAAAATCTTTTGATCAGCATTGGAAGTCGAACCAGCCTTGGGATAAAGATCCCGCTATTTTGAAAGCAGCAGTAAATCGAAACCCGGAATATATAAGACTCAAGAAAGAGGGCCGTACCGAAACTGAAATTTACCAGGCTCTGGGGCAAAAGAAGCCAATGAAGGTTTTCAAATGGGGCGACCAAAAGGAGCAGGAACTATCCACGTTAGATTCCATAAAACACTACCTGAAAATCCTACAGTCCGGTGTACTGGCCTTAGATCCGAAAAATGGAGATGTTAAGGCCTGGGTGGGTGGAGTTGATTTTAACTATTTCCAGTTTGACCATGTTGCAAAATCGACCAAACGTCAGGTAGGGTCTACCTTTAAGCCATTTGTCTATGCAGCGGCTTTGGAGCAAGGGTATGACCCTTGCGCCCATGTTTCGGCTTCGCGTTTAGTGTACACTGACCAGAAAGACTGGACACCTAACAATGCTGACGAAGAAGAGAATATTTTGAAATACTCTTACAAAGGCGCTTTAGCTAAATCCGTCAATACGGTAGCAGTCAAAGTATTAGAAGAGGTCGGCCTTAAAGAAACTATAACATTAGCCAGGTCCCTTGGTATAGAGTCGGATATCCCTGAACTACCCTCGATTGCCCTGGGTACTCCATCTATATCATTATTTGAAATGACCCAGGCTTACGCCGCTTTGGCCAATGAAGGCTTGGTACGAGAGCCACGATTTATAACCAAAATAGAAAATAACCAGGGTGAACTTTTAGCGGAATTCAGCGCTGATAACGGTAAGCGAGAAATAAGCGAGGAAACCACCGCTTTGATCACTGAAATGATGCGTGAAGTTGTAAACACTGGCACAGGAAGCAGAATACGCTGGAAATATAGCCTGAGCAATGACCTGGCAGGAAAAACAGGAACAACGCAGTCTAACGCAGACGGCTGGTTCATTGGCTATAATCCTGCATTCGTAGTAGGTATTTGGGTTGGCGCTGATGATCCCAGGGTGAGGTTTAGAAGCTCTCGGTTAGGTTCGGGTGCGAATATGGCTTTGCCCATTTTCGCCAAGCTCTTCAAACAGATGAATAGTGATCCGAAACTTGCTTCGATTAGCGCCGCAAAGTTTCCAAAGCCAAGTCCGGCGCTCTTAGCACAACTCGCCTGCGATGATTTTAAGGACGACAAGAATTTTATTCAAAATCTGCTTGGACTTGAGAAAAAAGAGAAAATCAAGAAAAAAGAATTTGGAGAAAAAAAGAAAGGCTTTTTTCAAAAGGTTGGAGACTTCTTTAAGAGTAAAAAGAAAAAGAAGAACTAGCCACCTTTAGAATTGCTGCCTTCAATGGCAGAAAGCTCTCGTTTATACTTATCTGAAATTTCAAACTCACGAAGGCTAAAATGTATACCAGCAAGACCTTCAAGAATATTTTTATCCTGATCATCGGTTTGATAGGCACGACGCATATATGGCAATGACTTTTTAAAGAGAGCAATGGTCTCGTCTTCAAACTTTCCGAAGGCAAGAATATCAATATCGTCATAATCCAATTGCAGGATACGATTTACCGCTTCATTATAATAAATGACGCCTATATTGTAATTAGCATCTTTATTCATAGAATCCAGTTGAAGCACATGCTCGAAAGCCGCAATGGCCAGTTGTGAATAGTCATTTAAGGAATCAGACTTTTGTTTTTGTACGTATCCGGAGCCAACAGCCAGGTGAAATTTAAGTTCACTGTCCAACAGAGAAAATGAGCCATCATTAATCGGGCTATAAATAGCAATAAAATTACTATAGAATGTATTGGCGCCGCGGAAGTCCAACTGCTTTAGCAGCCTCATAGCATCATTATAATATGTAGTCGCCAAGAACTTTAAATTCTGAATTACTTCTTCCTTGTACTGACCAGAGGTATCCATTTTTATCAGCTGTCGGAATGCAGCGAGAGACGTTTTTCTCAAATCTTCGGCTTGAGGTTCATTTTGACTTTCTTTAAACAGGTCTTTATATACGAACCCTTTTAAGTACCAGGTAACGTTTTCTGCAGCATACAACTCGCTGGTCAAAGCCGAATCTATCAGTACCTGAGCCTCTTTCAACTCGCCTCCCTGGTATTTTTTAAACGACTTATCCAGTATATTCTGCGCTTGAGCAGAGCAAAAGAGTAGTGATATAAATAGGGTTGTTAGTAGCCTCATCCGTTAACCACTTTAGAAATTGATAATAATTGAGTACTCACCTTTAAACCATGCTGATCAAAAGTTGCGGGATTCAACTCCATCATTTGCTTGTTATTCTCATAATACAAGTTAATATGAGCGCCTTTATTAATGAACCCGTCTCCTTCGGTCACGAGTAAAGTGGAACTCCCTCCTAAGCGCTTAGAAATCTGTGACATATCTACAGCGCTGTTTTTTACTACATATAAGATGTGCGTAGGCTCTATTTCATCCATAGATTTGAATGTCATAATCTCAAAACTCCGATCACCCCTACGTTTGATCTTCGACATTTTTTCCAACTCTTCGCGTATGGCCGGATAGTCGCCGTAGATACCGATTCTAAAACGTCCACTGGCCATTGTCTCCGGCCATTCTACATATTTTGAGAAGTTATAAAGGAAAATAGCCTTTACTTTGGCATTGATATCAGGGCCTTCATTTGCCGTGGTAAATGAACAGCACATTATGCCTACTAAAATAAGTGAAGCCTTTAAAAAAACAATATTTCGCCCTGCCACTTTCAAACCTGATAATCAGCTTCTTAAGTATTTAAAGTTAGTTAAATTCACTCTCATTTCACATACCGTGTTACTGCGGTGACCTTGGTTAAGTAGTATATTGCGTCTGGCTATCATCGGCACGTATTGATAAGAATTGAAGTCTTCGTAACGGAAATACGAGAAATGTTTATCATTTCTTATCAGGAAAGTGTTAGCTCCCATAGCGTCCACAACTTCGATCTTTACTATTGCTTCGGTATCACAACCGTCAAGTATAAAGCGATGCGCCGAACTAAAGGGAACGGCATCCATCTGAAAATAACCATAGGCGTTGGCTTCCACACAGGCTATTTCCTGTCCACCTTCATCAACCAAAACCACCTGATGAACTCCGGGCTCCGTTATTTCAAATTGTCCGCAAACAGTCGAATTTAAAGCATAGTAAATGGATAGGTGTTCAGCCAAATCCCGATATCGGAATATTTCGCTTCGGGATTGGTTATCTAATGTCTCCACAATACTGCCCTGCCTGTCAACAATACTGATCTGTATTCTTTGAGATCTATTATCCAGGGCCACAGCAAAAGCATAGCGCTGTCCTTTTGTGAGGTCGCTAAACGCAAACTCACCTAAACTGTTTGTAAAAACACCTTCCAGCATGTTACCTGCTTCATCGAGCAATACTACCATGTGTTCACCCAGGCCTTTGTCATCTGCAGATAACGTGCCTTTGAACGAAGCTCCCTCTTCATTGAGTGTATAGACGCCCAACTCATAGTCCTCTAACGAACGATACTTAAAAATTTCTTGTCGATTATTACTGCTAAATCGCGTCACTATATTCCCGTTCTCGTCTAGTAGCGCTACGTCAATGTTGAACGCAGTTTCTGATTCCTCAATTACAAACGAGTACCGCTTACCTGGAGGAAGTTCCCTAAAAGTAAATTTTCCGGTTTTATCTGTAAGAGAAGCCCCGATTACTTTACCATCTGCGTCAACCAGCAGTACTTTTTTGTTCCCTAATGCCAATCTTCCTACTACTAACGACCCTGATATACTGGCATCGGTGGTATTAATTGTCCATGTGCCGGTTGCGTATTCGTCTAGCTCTCGATATTTAAACAACTGTTTTGAGGTAGTACTGCTGAACTTTTCTATAACATTTCCAAGTCTATCTTTAACATCAACGTTTACATTCATGGGTGCGTCTTGTGCCTGCAATACGAAAGAATACTTCTCTCCGGAGGGAAGCTTCTTAAAAGAGAACCTTCCTTTGTTATCTGTGCGTGCTGCAGCCACAATACCACCTTTATAATCAACCAGTAATACTTTTTCACCTCCTATTGACGTACCCAGCAATTGCCCTGATATAGTTGCGTCTTCAACGTCCAGCGTCCAAACTCCCAATGAATAATCTTCAAGTAGTTTAAAATCGAATAAACCCGGCTTTTCCGTATTATTTAGTCTTCCAAAAACCTTCCCTTTTTTATTAAGAAGTTTTATATCGATAGTTAAAGTCGGATTCGGTTCGTTTAATACAAACCTATACTGACCACCGGCCGGGAGTTGCTTAAAACTAAACTTGCCGGCGTCATCGGAAATAGTAGAACTCACCACCTCTCCCATTTTATCCACAAGAAGTATCCTACGATTAGCAAGCGGAATATTAGCATTAGCCAATGACCCCTCTATATCGGCATCTTCTTTTAGAATAAACTCTGTACTGGCCTCATTATAAGCCAGTTCTTCATAATTAAATGACTGGCGCAAAACTGTTAACTCAGAGTCAAATTGATCAAATGTGGTAACATCAACTAAGGTGGGTGGAAGCTCTGAATAACTAAAAGGTGTGCTTAATGTAAATCTAACGAGCCGATCACAGCAGTTGGTATACCTGTTAGATGTCACCAGCCCATTTTTTCCTTGCGGATCAAGGCTAAAGTTAAAATCATCAAAAGGTGTATTTAGCGGTTCTCCTATATTGAAAGTTTTTCCTGTGCCCTGGCCCCAATTCACCCGGGTGAGAAAAACGTCCATTTCTCCAATACCGGCATGACCATTAGAGCTAAAGAACAGATAACCTGTAGAAACATCAAAAAAGGGTGTTATTTCATCTTCGGAGGTGTTTATCCCTATACCCAAATTCACCGGCTTTTTGAATTCACCCTGTACATATTGACTCATCCAAATATCATAGCCCCCAAAACCGCCAGGACGATTAGAAGAGAAGAAAAGAAACATATCGCCACCGGTGGTGCGTGCTACTGCCGGGTCTTTCGTCGAGTAGCTCGAAGCATTAATTCTTGCCGTAAGTTGCCTGGGCTCTGACCAATCGCTACCGTTACGCACGGAAGAATATATTTCATATCCTTCTGCCCCGTCCAATGGATTATGCAGGTTAAAAAGCGCCTCGTTCTTCACAAATCCGGTGACGGCTCCGGAAAGAGAGGTATTATTTGATTTTACTTTCACATTCAATTCAGCCGCTCTTCCACTATTTATTTTGTAAATACGCTGAACTAAAATAGAATCTAGCTCGACGGTTAGGTCAGAATTAATATCAAATTTTTTTCGGGTTCTTACCTCTCTTTCTGCATCAAAATATTCTTCTCCATCGTACCCATATTTTCCACTTTGCAGATTTAGATCTCCATTATTACGAATAATTGTGATACGTTCATCAGGCTTATTTGTAATAATTTTCCGCGAACCCGATAAGTTTTGTAAGCTCTCCCTGGCCTTGTTTTTTAGATCAGAGGAAGCCCGGCTGGCTAACACGCTTTGAAATGATGACTCGGCCTCCTTATATCTGCGCTGGGTAATGTAAATCCTGCCAAGGTCATAACTAATTGTTGGATCATGATTTCCCGTGGCCAGCTTTTCATAAACGCTTAGCGCTTCAGAATAATCTTTAAGTAAATAATGAAGTTTGGCAACCGTATATTCATCTGCTTTCTCTAATCCTGCATTACCATCTAGCCTTTTATAATACTCCAGCGAGGCATAATACTGGCGTTCCTGAAATAGCCTTTCCGCAATAAGACGTATTTCGTCTTCTTCTAGTTTGCCTGCTACTTCTTTCAGCGGCCTAATGTGCTGGGCGCTAACCTGAATAGTGACAAAGCCAATAATAACCAACAGTAATTTACTCATAGCCCAGGTCTTCTCAGCGATTTTATTCGTGCGCGCTTCTTATAAGTTCGCTTGATAAGGTAACTCATACTCAATTCGAATCCGCCGTTTCTAGTCTCATCTGAAATAGAGGACAGCAAAAGATCATAGCTCGCACCCAATATAAAATTGGCATATTCTACCTGTATAGCTCCAATGAATACGTCAAGATTGCGTGCCCACACCCCCAATGAAAAATAGCTTTCCTCACGAAGGGAGAATTCTATGGCGCCACCCAGATTAATAGTATGCTCGTCACCCTGGAAGAAATAAAATAAACTTGGTGCAAAATTAACCACCTCAGTAAGCGGAAGACGAGCTGAACCATGGACTGACAGACGCCTTTCAATGGGATTTTTTTGTCCCAAAAATTCGCGCCCGGGTCTTCCAAGGTGATAGACTGAAACGCCTGCATTAAAGGAGGCGCCATTATTAAGGAACTTATACCACATAAATCCGGCGCTGAAGTCCACAACAGTAGAATTATCGCTTTCGATGTTCTCACCATTTGCCAGCCCCGGATCAAATCCAATACCATTCACCCATTGATTCTGAGTAGTAAGTCCCGTAAAGTCTACATTGGTGTTATCGATGCCGGCTTGCATACCAAAAGCAATGAACTCATTTCGGCTGCGGCCATAGGCATTATGATATGCAAATGATAGCATGGCTTTGGTGTTGGTAATTGCCTTACCTGACTGATCATGAATTATGGCCATCCCCACCCCCGCATAATCAGGATTTCGATCATTTTCCAGCAGCGATAGATCAACATGGCCTGCGGTGGTTTGAAATTGCTCAAAATCATTAAAATAGCTTTTGTAGTTTAATCCGGCACGCACATACCCATAGGCTGTTCCGGTAAATGCCGGATTCACAGTATATGAAGCATTGTAAAACTGTGAAAAAAACGGCTGCTGGGCCTTCACGGAGAGAACACCAAATACGAAAAATACTATAGTGACGCTTCTTCTCACCTGATTAACTGAACTGAACCTTTTCGACTAACGCGCTCACCGCTTGAAAGCTCGGCTATTATAAAGTATATGTAGTTGTCCATAGGCTGCTCAGAACCGTTAAAAGTACCGTCCCACCCCATGTCTTTATCATTTGTAGTAAACATTTCCCGTCCCTTTCTATCATAGATATTGAACTCCAGTTGCTCTATGCCAAGCGTATTTACAAGAAGTAAGTCATTCACATTATCACCATTAGGGCTGAATAGATCGGGCACAAATATTTCAAAGCCATCGCTCAAAAAAACATTTACTGAGGCTTCCGAACTACAATTGAATTCATTTGTGCCTGTAACTGTATAAAGTGTGCTTTCCGATGGTGAGGAAATAGGTGAAGCGCTCATAGCATCATCCAAACTTTCAGCAGGAGACCATAAATAGCTATCGCTCCCACGAGCGAACAATTGAACACTTTGATTGGCAAAAATCGTAGTATCAGAGCTTACAGTTAGTTCAGGTGTAGAGTTGACCGTTACAGCGACTTCAAGTGTAGCATTGGTACATCCGTTGCGCTCAATATCTACTGAATACGTTGTGGATTGCAATGGACTTGCTATCGGGTTGAAAATGGTGGTTGAGCTTAATGTTTCTGATGGAGACCAAAGGTAGGTGTCTCCACCAATTGCCGTAAGCTCTATACTTTCACCAGAGCATATTTCTAATGCAGTCCTCTCTAAATCGGGGGTGGGATAAATGAAGATGGTGAGGTCCGCGCTGTTAGAATTACAACTTCCATTAGATATGGTCCATCTAAGCACCGTTTCTCCCAAAGGAAGGTTTGTAATTTCAGTATCTGGCGAAATAGGGTTAGTCAAAATTCCACCCCCGCTAACTACAGACCAATTACCGATTCCAATATCTGGCCGTTCTGCAGCAATGTCAGTTGTTGTTTCACCATCGCAGAACACTACATGATTAGAAACCAACACTGCTGGTGATGGTTCTTCAAAAACGGTAAGTAGGACATCATCCTGGGTGTCATCACAGATTTCTGCTTCGATAACATAACGCAGAATGTTGTCACCCACTGAAAGACCTGATACCGCTGAGGTCGGAGAATTAGGATTATCAAATGTGGCTGTACCACTTATCACAACCCAAGAGCCACCATTTCCTGAACCGCCGAGTACTGTATTCATAGCTCCACAAAGTTCTTGGTCTGCTCCTGCGTTGGCTATATCGGGTGAAAGTTCATTTTCGATAAATATGTTTTGTTGGTTGGACCCGCAATCATTAAAAACAGTCCATCTTATTACAACGTCTTCTCCCGGCACCAGATTTGAGACAGCGGTGCTTGAATTAGAAAGATCTTCAATATTTGCCGAGCCGCTGACTACGGACCATTGACCGGTACCAACCGATGGTGCAGTAGCCTGAATAGTTGTAGACGTAACTGAACAAAGCTGTTGATCATCCGATGTTTCTGCCGCTGAAGGCGATGCACCCACTTGAATGATCAACTCATCCGTTTTAACATCACAATTTCCGTTGGTTACCGACCATGATAATACTACCTCGGAGTTTAGTGGTAAGTCTGAAATAATAGTATTGGGGTTATTAGGGTCACTAATAGTAGCTGTACCTGAAACTAAAATCCAATTGCCCATGCCACTATCCGGGAAATTGGCAGTAATAGATGTTGATGTTAAATCACAAATAATCTTATCCGCTTCCGTAATGGCATCCGAAGGTTCTGCAAAAACTTCTATTTGCTGCGTGACCGGTAAGCCAAGACAAAGACCGTTATCAATCTGCCAATTGAACTCATAAACACCTGGTATAAGTCCGGAAACAGTGGTTTGCGGATCATTTGGATCTTCAATGACCACACCTGGCGCTACTGTAGTCCAGGCGCCTAAACCTACTACCGCAACATTTCCGTTAAGCGCCGTTTCGGTTTCAGCACACAACTGTACATCAGCACCTACAAGTGCGGGCGTAGGTAATTCAAAAATTTCTATGCGCTCAACCGAACTGGTGAGACTAGCACACATGGCGCCGTTACCATCTATTACCTGTACGGAGTAGTCACCAGACTGCTCAGAGGCGCTTAACACTAAATCGCGCGATTCTTCAGTATCTATGAGTACATTGTCCTTATACCATACATATGAACCGCCGTCAGGTGCCAGGTCCGACGTAAGTGTTACCTCAGTACCATCAGCGCAAATGCTGCTTCCAGAGGTCATGATTACGGGAGTATCAGGAAGGGCATCAATTGTTATGTCTACCGATGGACTTTCGCCACTTCCGCAATTGGCATCGCTCAAAATTTCTACGGCATATGCTCCGCTCTGAGTATCAACGTTGATAATTAAACTCGAACTATTTTCCCCGAGTACACTTATTCCATTTCTAAACCATCGATAAGTTCCTCCGGTGGGCGCCGATACAGTAGATAAAAGTGTAATATCATCACCTGTACAGCCAGGATTTAACCCTATTACTGTTGGAATAGTTGAAGTTTCAGGTAGTTCATTGATTTGTACTGTTATAGAATTGCTTGGAGGACTTATACAATCCGGATCTAAGACATCGGTGACAATGACGGTATACTCGCCTGACTCGTCAGATGATGTTAAAAAAATATCTTGAAATATTTGACCGGAAACTGAAGCTGCATTCTTAAACCATTGGTAATTATAAAGAGTAGGATTAAAATCATCAATGGTCAATCTGACACTTTGCCCTTGACATACCTCAGTATTGCCTATGGCAGAAATTGACGGCGAGGGACACGCAAGTTCCACATTTTCTTTTCCTGACAGCGAATAAAAAGAAAGGAAAACCGCAAGACCTAAAGTAAATGTCTTCGACAAATGAGTCATCGCTTAAGTACACTGTAATATTTTAACCAGCCAAAAATGACAAAAGCGCTTGAAGGTATAAAGTTTAATTTAAACTACAAAGCGTATAGTTCTATAAACCAGTTAAATATAAGACTGAATTAACGCTAAAGGGAAGTAACCGACTCCGACTTCACATTAAAAAGGTACATGCGTACAAATAGAGAATAGAAACGACCTGAGTATTACTAGCTGGTAGGTCATATTGCCTTTGTGCGCACGAGAGGAGTCGAACCTCCACGACCTTGCGGTCACCAGCCCCTCAAGCTGGCGCGTCTACCAATTCCGCCACGTGCGCATCCATTGTATGTAGTAAAACAGCCAAAGCTAACAAGCTTTTCGATGTTTACCAACATCAACGGTAGGAGATAACTACGACTTTTGCCAAACCGAATCAACGAAATAATTTCGGGTATCAAGGAAATTCCGAACCACGGAAAATTGGGATTCTTCAGCAAGTCTCTTGATATCTTTCAAACTATATTTTTGTGAAACCTCGGTATGAATGGCCTCCCATGCATCAAAGTTTATAGCGGCGTCCATAATTTCCACTGTTTGAGCAGTAGTACTCACTAAAAAGCTCTTTGTTGTCCCTGTAAGTGGATTATAAACAGGGTAATGGACAAACTTGGAGGTATCAAAATTAGCGTCTAATTCATTATTGATCCTGTGCAAAAGATTAATATTGAAAGCTCTGGTAACACCCTTATCATCATTGTATGCATTAAGTATGGTTTTGGGATCTTTTTTCAAGTCGAAACCTATTAGCAACAAGTCATTAGGTTTTAGCCTGGCATGTAACTCAGTAAGGAATTCTATGGCTTTCTTATGTCTAAAGTTTCCAATGTTGGACCCCAGAAATAGTACGACACTGCGTGTACTGCCATTTTCTATCTTTTCGAGAGCGTGAAAGTAATCATCTTGTATTGGTCTTACTTTTAGATCTGGCAGCTCCCGCTTAAGGTCTGATTCTAACTGATTAAGGACGTTTCCTGAGATGTCAATGGGTAAATATTCAAATTCGACATTTTCTTGTAAAAAGTGGTTAAGTAAAACCTTCGTTTTGTAACCATCCCCAGCGCCAAACTCAATTAGTCTGAACTTTTCAACATCGCTTAAAAAGGTTTTTGTAAGCGCACCTTTGTTAGTCTTAAACACTTCATATTCTGAACGCGTTAGGTAGTACTCTTCCAGAGCCATGATTTCCTGAAATAAAGAGTCCCCTTTTTTATCATAAAAATATTTGGAAGGTAACGTTTTAGGGTCTGCGTTGAGGCCGTTTAAAACGTCCTTAGCGAATTGCTGATTCATTAATTTAAGTGTCTTTTATAAGTCTGAGGCCAATCGAATGCCCGAAAACATCCAACGTAGATGGGGGTGAAAAAAATTCCTGTAGGTACTTCTAATGTGAGATTTAGAGGTGGCACACGAACCTCCTCGTAACACCATTTGGTTGATCATAAACTTGCCATTGTATTCACCCACGGCTCCTTCCGGAGCTTTGTAGAATGGATAAGGCCGATAGGCGCCGGACGTCCATTCCCAGACATCACCAAAAAGTTGATTATTGTCGGATTGTGCGGTTTCAGGTGAAAAACTGGCTAAGTCAGAAAAATTAGAATTTTCTGAGATTCTTCCATATTGCTTACATGCTACTTCCCATTCAAATTCAGTGAGTAATCTCTTATCTTTCCATTTAGCAAAGGCGTCCGCTTCAAAAAAGCTTACATGTGCAACGGGCTCTGAAAGTTCAATAGGGCATAGTCCTCCTCGCAAAGAGTATACCTGCCATTCATTATCCTGAAGGTGCCAGTGAAAGGGGGCTTTAATATTATTTGTTTTTACCCAATCCCAGCCCTCTGATAGCCAATGCCTAAAGTCTTGATAGCCACCGTCTAATACAAATTCAAGATACTCACCGTTAGTAACTAATCTGTCTTCAACCACACACCCATGTAGGTAAGTTTTGTGTACACCCAACTCGTTGTCAAAATGAAATCCAGTTTTATCAAATCCGATAGTATATAACCCCTCATCTATTTCAAGATGCCCCACCTCACGCGTGTCTTTAGTTCCATTTTTGGCGTTCAAAGGAAGGTATTCAGGAAAAAGTGGATTGTTACCTAAAATGTATTTGATATCATAATATAGAAGTTCCTGATGCTGTTGTTCATGCTGTAAACCCAGCTCAATTAGCGCTGTCAGTCTATTACCTAATTCACCTTCCAGAAAATCTTCAAGCGCCTTATCAACATAGCGCCGGTAATCTATGATCTTATCTACCGAGGGTCGGGTCATATTTCCGCGATCCGTGCGGATGACTCTTGCGCCCACAGTTTCATAATAACTATTAAAGAGGTACCCGTAATTATTATCAAAGTTCTTGTAGCCCGGATCATGTGGAGCCAGTATAAAAGTTTCAAAAAACCAAGTAGTATGACCTAAATGCCATTTGGGAGGGCTGACATCCACAACAGGTTGTACCACATGATCTTCTAAAGATAGAGGCTCACAAATGGCCAAGGACTTGCTACGGATTTCTTTAAAACGTTCTTTGAGAGTTGTTTCTTCTAATACCATGAAACAGTTTATTACTCTTTAAAGATAGACCACTTTTAAAACCAAGGAAAACCTAAGACTGACTTTTTAGAACCTAAGTCAGATTTTTTCGAGATGGCAGCTCCCGAATAGAACGAAACGCCAAATAATAAAACAATCCAAAGAAAACTGCTACCGAAATTAAACACAAATAATACATCATCCCACCTCCCTGTTTAATTAGATAATAAAGTTAAATTCATTACAGTTTTGATTTTAATCACAACCACACACTAGATAACAGTTGTAAGATTTTTGTTAAAAAAGTAAATTTTGAACTATGGCACGCCCTTCTAAAAAGTATTTAACCGATTGTATAAATAGCATAATGAGCTGGAACTGATTTGGTTTATCTTCACTTTTTACTTAATAAATTGTCGGCACAATTAATGCCTGAGTCGATGTAAAATATGAATATATGAGCAAGAGATTAATAAGTGGATGGGTATTAGTTCTACTTCTGGTAGTAGAATCAAGTGTGAATGGCCAGTTAATGATGGCTGACAGCAGTGATATGCCTGCATTGGAATGGTTGGTAATGGATCCAATTCAGGATAAAATGCAAGGAATAAGCGCAAATAAAACATATGCTACGCTTCTAAAAGATAAGCCATCAAAAAAAGTAGTGGTAGCGGTAATTGATTCGGGCGTAGATATTGATCATGAAGATCTACAGGGTAAAATCTGGATAAATACGGATGAAATAGAAGGCAACGGTATTGACGACGATAAGAACGGGTATGTAGATGATCGTTACGGATGGAATTTTATTGGAGGTAAAAATGGCAACGTGGAGCAAGACACCTATGAGCTTACCAGAATATATAAAGACCTGAGAGCGAAGTACGATGGTGTAGATGAGAAGAAGGTCAAGAAAAAAAATAAAGATGAATATGAATTTTGGCTTAAAGTGAAGAAAGATTTTGAGCCAACACAGTTAAAAGCCCAGCAACAGTATGATTTCTACTCCAACCTTCAGAAGAATGTAGTACGTTTCCATAACCTTTTGAAAGCTTACTTAGATGTGGATAAGCTCACAATGGATGACTTGCGCGAGATAGAATCTCAGGATTCCACTATCCTAGCGGCTCGTGGGATCGTAGGTTTGATATTCCAGAATGTAGGACCGGATGCAGATTTTAAAGCTATCGCAGAAGAGCTAAAAGAAGGTGTTGAGTATTTTGGCAACCAGGTAAACTACGCTTACAATACCGAGTTTGACCCAAGAAAGTACGTTAATGACGATTACGATAATCTGTATGAAAAGGGATATGGCAACAACGACGTAAAGGGGCATGATCCAAGTCATGGCACTCACGTGGCCGGAATAATCGCTGCTAACAGAGATAATGGTTTAGGTATCAACGGAATTGCTGATAATGCTGAAATAATGGTGATAAGGGCTGTTCCCGATGGTGATGAAAGGGATAAAGATATTGCCAATGCCATTATTTACGCGGTGGACAACGGCGCTCAAATAGTGAATATGAGCTTTGGAAAATCATACTCACCACAAAAAGAGGCCGTGGATAAAGCAGTAAAGTATGCCGAAAGCAAGGGAGTACTTTTAGTGCATGCAGCAGGGAACAGCTCAAAAAATATTGATATGGGCAAAAACTTCCCAACCAAGAGATACTCTGAGAAATCCATTGCGAGCAATTGGTTAGAGATAGGCGCTTCTTCATGGGGCGATGATGAAAACTTTGTCGGTTCTTTCAGTAATTATGGAAAGGAAACCGTAGATGCGTTTGCACCCGGAGTTCAGATTTATTCCACTACCCCGGATAATAATTACAAAGCCTATGATGGTACAAGTATGGCAGCTCCTGCAACTAGCGGTGTAGCGGCCTTGCTAATGTCATACTTCCCAGACCTTTCTGTAAAGCAGGTAAAGGGCATCATTCTGAAATCATCACGGAAGTTCGACAATCTGGAAGTATTAAAACCCGGGAAAGATGGTAAAAAAGTTAATTTCAACGAGCTTTCTGTAACCGGAGGAATAATCAACGCTTACAAAGCGGTAGAAATGGCCCAAGAGGTAAGCGTAAATCAGGCAAACTAAAAACATAAATTTAATCTTTAAGAAATGTAAACACGCCTGACGTTAGGTTCATTTTTATTACTAACAATGGAAACACTTAGACCCGCACATTCAGGGCTTAGATGGTTAGTTTGATCTTCCTGCTTTTGGTAAAAAAATGCAATCGGTAAAATAAA
>ERZ1740070.49-NODE-49-length-88313-cov-10.285447_pt1 | contig 88313 bp, 79 predicted proteins | sample MGYA00581734_ERZ1740070 | MGnify/ENA primary metagenome ERZ1740070 (study PRJEB43018, sample SAMN04849744) | marine metagenome | isolation source: floating plastic debris | place: Pacific Ocean | collected 2008-09-01 | study: EMG produced TPA metagenomics assembly... | reverse complement strand
GCAAAGGTTGCCAAAGGCATCACCGCAGCACTGTCAGATTCTGCGGGCGACACGGGCCGTGATGAGCGCAAGGCGATGATCGCGCAGACGAAATCAGCTTGGGCACAGGAACTATCCTCGCTCGATCACGAGCAAGACGATCCTGGCACCACCTGGAACGAGCGTGCACGTGCCGCCCGCCCCGACTGGATGTCACCGCGTCAGGCATGGCGCGCTATTCAGGCGGCGATGCCAGAGAACGCCATCATTTCATCCGACATTGGCAACAACTGCGCAATCGGCAACGCTTACCCCTCCTTCCCGACAGGCCGCAAATATCTGGCGCCGGGTCTGTTTGGCCCATGCGGTTATGGCCTGCCCTCGATTGTCGGTGCAAAGATCGGCCAGCCGGAGGTGCCCGTAATCGGCTTCGCGGGCGACGGTGCGTTCGGCATCGCGGTCAACGAACTGACAGCCATCGGCCGGGAAGAATGGCCCGCCATCACGCAGATTGTGTTCCGCAACTACCAATGGGGTGCAGAAAAGCGGAACTCGACCTTGTGGTTTGACGACAACTTTGTCGGCACGGAGCTGGATATGAAAGTGTCTTACGCCGGCATCGCACAGGCCTGCGGCCTGATCGGTGTTCAGGCCAAGACGATGGAAGAGCTGACCGAAGTGCTGAACCAGGCGATCAAGGACCAGATGGAAAACAACAAGACGACCCTGATCGAGGTCATCCTGAATCAGGAGCTGGGTGAGCCGTTCCGCCGCGACGCGATGAAAAAGCCCGTCCGCGTGGCAGGCATCGAAAAGGCAGATATGGCGGCTGAATAAGCTTGCCATTCGACCTGGGCCTCGGACAGACAGCGGCGCTGAGTATTGCACTTTTCGGCGCCGCCTTTGTCCGGGGCTATTCGGGTTTTGGGTTCTCGGCGATTTTCATTGCCTTTGCGGCCCTGATCACAAACCCGCTTCCCCTGATACCGGTGGTGTTTGCATGCGAAATGCTCATGACAGTCTTTCAGGCCCGCGGCATTCGTGGGCACGTGGACTGGCGGCGGGTCTTTGCACTGCTGGCAGGGGCAGCAATCGTACTGCCTGCATCAGTCTGGTTCATTCTCAGCCTTGGCGAAGGGGCCGTGCGGCTTGCCGTTTCTTTTATCGTGCTGGTGATGTCGTTGATCCTGCTGGCGGGCTGGTCCTTGCCTGCTATCCGTACATCGGGTCACGTGGGCGTCGGCGCGGTATCAGGACTGTGCAACAGCGCAGGCATTGGCGGCTTGCCCGTGGCTGCATTCATGGCTGCACAGCCGATGGAAGCAGCCCGCTTTCGTGCAACGATGATTGTCTATCTGACCGGGCTCGACCTGATCACAATGCCGCTGCTTTGGGCAGGTGGCTTGGTAACGTGGGAAACAGCTTTAGGCGTCACACTTGCGTTTCCTCTACTCGGCCTTGGAGTCTGGCTGGGTGGACGGAAATTTCTGGCCGCTTCTCCTTCGACATTCCGTCGTTTTGCAGTGATGTTACTTCTGACGCTGTCCCTACTCGGACTGCTCCGCGCCATCATAAGGATTTGACATGACGTCACCGTTTCTTTCCACGCGCGAGGCCGTTGCCCCGCAAGACCTGATCGACCGGGCCAAGCGGTTTGGTCCCCCGCGGGTGGCCATCGCACGCGCCGGTGCGCCACTGCCGATGGAAGCGGCTGAGGATGCGACCAAAGCGGGCATTATGGTGCCCGTCTTTATCGGCGAGGCGGATATGATTCACGCCGAGGCCGATATTCTGAATTGGGACATTTCAGGCTACGCCCTACACGACACGACGAGTGAGGATGAGGCGGGGCGCGTCGCAGCGGCACTGTGCGGGGCGGGTGAAGCGGATGTTCTGATGAAGGGTCAGTTACACACGGATGTCTTCATGAAATCCGCCGTCAGCCGAGACGCGGGCCTGCGCACAGGTGCCCGTTTCGTCCATATCTTCCACATCACCCACCCCGATGGCGGCAAGCCAATCCTGATTTCGGACGCGGCTGTCAACGTCTCGCCCGATCTTGAAACACGGCAATCCTGCATCACCGAAGTCAATGACCTGCTGCACCGCTTGGGCAATGAGCGCCCCAAGATTGCAATTCTGTCGGCCACGGAGAGTGCTATTCCGTCGGTGCCAAGTTCAATGGATGGCAAGGCACTGGCAGATTGGGCCACCGAGAACATCGATAACGCAGATGTCTACGGCCCACTTGCGCTTGACCTCATCCTGTCGCCAGAAGCCGTTGCCACCAAAGGGTTGACCAACAACCCGGTGGCCGGTCAGGCCGACGCGATCATCGTGCCTGACATTGTGTCAGGCAATGGGTTGTTCAAGGCATTTGTCTATCTGGGTGGCGGCTGTGCTGCGGGGCTGGTGACGGGGGCAAAGGTCCCGATCCTGCTCACCTCGCGCGCTGATCCACCAGCGGCCCGCCTTGCCTCTGCCGCGCTTGCGGCGATCAAATGTGCGCTGCCAAAGTGAGGCTGGCGGCAGCATATGAGGTCCCGGAACACGTCCGGGACTGCGCCCGATGATCCTTGTGCTGAATGCCGGATCCTCATCGCTCAAGATCGAGTTGTTCGATCAAGGGTTGGAACCTGTTGTCAGCGGGGCAGTGACGAATGTGGGCGCACAAGGCGAGCTAAAGCTGGGCGAGAGCCGCCAAGATGTACAAACCGCCGATCACGCGGAAGCACTGCAGCTGATGCTTGAAGCGCTTGAGGCGCGAGGTCATCCGATCAGCGCCCTTGATGCTGCGGCCCACCGGGTTGTGCATGGCGGCACGATCCTGACCCAACCTGCGCGCCTGACGCCATCCGTGCTTCGCACGATTGAAAGCGTGATCCCGCTGGCCCCACTTCATAACCCCAATAACCTGGCAGGCATCTATGCATTGCAGGCCACAGCCCCTGACCTGCCACAATACTGCAGCTTCGGAACAGCCTTTCACGCCACCAACCCCGATGTCGCAACCCGCTATGCCATTCCGCAGACCCAACATGATGCGGGCATCCGGCGTTACGGATTTCATGGGCTGTCTTATGCCAATATGGTGGCTGATTTTGGTGACGCGCTACCGCACCGTCTTATGGCTTTTCATCTGGGGAACGGGGCAAGCCTCTGCGCCATTCTTGACGGAAAATCCTATGCGACTTCTATGGGCTATTCACCGTTATCCGGCCTAACAATGGGCACGCGGTCCGGCGACATCGATGGGGCAGCGGTCCTGCGCATGTCCCAAGCCTTTGGCGAAGAAGAGACCGACCGGCTTTTGAACAACGCCTCTGGTCTAAAGGCCTTGGCGGGCGATAACAACATGAAGACGCTGCTGTCGCGCGACGATGAGGCAGCCAAGTTTGCAGTGGAGCATTTCTGTTATTGGGCCGCACGCCATGCCGGATCAGCAGTGGTGGCGATGGGTGGACTGGATGCGGTTGCATTTACAGGCGGGATTGGTGAAAACGCCGCCCCGATCCGCGATCGCATCATGCAGCATCTGTCGTTTCTGGGCGATGTTCCCGTGCATGTCATTATGGCCGACGAAGAAAAGCAGATCGCCCGTGACGCAATGGCCCTGATGGCTGAGGGGCGCTGAGATGGAGCTCTTGAACCTCACTGGACAAGAATTCGCATGGCTGGCCGTTATTGTAACCGTTGCAGGTATCGTTCGCGGCTTTTCAGGCTTTGCCCTGTCTGCACTGGTGATGGCGTCTGGCGTGCTGATCTTGCCGCCGGTCGAACTGATCCCGATTTGCTGGTGTCTTGAGATGGTGGCATCGCTGCTGATGGGACGCGCGGGATGGCGCGAAGCCGATCGCGGCATCGTCTTTGGTCTTGTCATCGGCTCTGCTGTCGGCGTGCCGGTGGGGCTGGCGCTGCTTACATCCATGCCGGTTGAGACATCAAAAGTGGTTGCGTTGACGCTGATCGTGGTGCTGGCTGCGACACAATTGGCGCGGATCCGGTTGACATTTCTTGCCACCCGTACAGGGCTTTATCTGTCTGGCTTTGCAGCGGGGGTAGTGACCGGGCTGGCAAGTGTCGGGGGTATGGTTGTGGCGCTCTATGTCCTGTCCCAACAGGCCCCGGCGACCAAGATGCGCGCCGCCTTGGTACTGTTTCTGTTCATCAGCCTTGGCACGTCAATCATCTATTACGTCATCGCAGGCGTAATGAACGGGCAAGCACTGGCGCGAGGTGCCGCTCTTGCCGTTTTTGCAGCCGGCGGTGTGTTCGTGGGACAGCAGATGTTCATCCCGCGCCTTGAACCTTACTACCGCCCTTTCTGCCTGACCCTGCTGATGGTACTGGCCATGTTGGGCATTCTGCGGACACAACTGATATGATGTTGGCGCTGAATCCCCAGGCCCTGACTGCCCGTGGCAAGATCCTGTTTCCGGGGGTAGTCGTTGCGGGCATGACCGCGATAACGGCACAATGGCTGGCCGAGCATTACGCAACACCTGCGATGCTGCTGGCGCTGCTTTTGGGCATCGCGCTGTCCTTTCTGGGCGAAGAAGGAAAGACCGTACCCGGCATTGCCTATTCCGCCCGCACATTGTTGCGGTTGGGCATCGCGTTGCTGGGCGCGCGGATCAGCTTTGGGCTAGCGGCTGAATTGGGTTGGCCTCTGCTACTGCTCATCATCGGAGCTGTCGCGTTGACGATTGGCTTTGGGATACTGGTTGGCCGGTTCTTTGGCGCGAAGTGGCGGTTTTCGTTCCTGACGGCCGGGTCCGTGGCCATCTGTGGGGCGTCTGCCGCCTTGGCGATAGCCGCCATCCTCCCCAAAGATGAACGGTCTGAGGAACGGCTTCTATTCACAGTCATGGGCGTCACAGTGCTTTCGACCATCGCAATGATCCTCTACCCGATCATCGTGAACATGCTGAACCTGACGGATCTGGCCGCAGGTGTCTTCCTGGGCGGCACGATTCATGACGTCGCCCAAGTCGTCGGCGCAGGATTTTCAGTCAGCCAAGAGGTCGGAGACACATCAACACTGGTCAAACTGATCCGCGTTTCTCTGCTGGCCCCGGTCGTGATCATCGCGACGCTGCTCATCCGACGCTTTGCCACGCCAGACGAAGGCAGCGAGCGTCCGCCCATCGTGCCCGGCTTTGTTATGGGATTTCTGGTTCTCGCAACGCTGAATTCACTAGGCTACATCCCTGCCGTCGTCAGCCAAACCCTTTCTGAAGCCTCGCGCTGGCTTCTTTTGACTGCCATCGCCGCCGTTGGCATGAAGACCAATCTCAAACAGGTTCTGTCCGTGGGTGGTGCGGCTATCACACTCATCATCACGCAGACCATTTTCATTGCAACTGTGATCCTATCCGGGGTCTACTTCCTCACCTGATAGCCGCCTGAAAGGTAAGCCATATGTCACTTGATCAGCCCCATGTGGAAACGTCACCAAAAGTATCGGACGAGGTGCGGAAAACGACCTGTTACATGTGTGCCTGCCGGTGCGGGATCAATGTGCATATGAAGGACGGCAAGGTTGCCTATATCGAGGGCAACAAGGACCATCCGGTCAATCAGGGCGTACTGTGTGCCAAGGGTAGCGCGGGCATCATGCAGCACAATGCACCGTCCCGCTTGCGCGCGCCGTTGCGCAGGGTTGGGCCGCGCGGATCAGGTGAGTTTGAAGAGATTTCATGGGAAGAAGCACTGGGTCAGGCAGTTGATTGGCTGAAACCAATCCGTGAGAAGAACCCCGAAAAGCTGGCGTTTTTCACTGGCCGGGATCAGTCACAGTCTTTCACCGGTTTCTGGGCGCAGGCCTATGGCACGCCCAATTTCGCGGCCCATGGCGGCTTTTGTTCGGTGAACATGGCCGCTGCGGGCATTTACACAATGGGCGGTGCGTTTTGGGAGTTTGGTCAGCCAGACTGGGAACGCACCAAGCTATTCATGCTGTTTGGTGTCGCCGAAGACCACGACAGCAACCCGATCAAGATCGGCATCGGCAAGCTGAAAGCGCGTGGCGCACGCATGATCGGTGTGAACCCCATTCGCACGGGATATAATGCCGTAGCCGATGATTGGGTGGGCATAACGCCAGGCACAGATGGCCAGTTTATCCTCGCCCTGATCCATTGCTTGATGAAGGCGGGCAAAGTCGATTTAGACTACCTAGCGCGGTTCACCAACGCATCAGTTCTAGTCAACGAAGACCCGAAATCGGATCAGTTCGGGTTGTTTCTGCGCGATGCGGACGGCCTCCCTCAAGTCATCGACCGAAATACCGGCCAACTGGCGCCTTGGAACGGCGAAGGGGTGGAACCTGATCTTTCTGCTACTTTCCGAGATGCAGGGGTCACCCATCGTCCCGTTTTCCACTTGATGGCCGACCGCTACTTGTCTGATGACTACGCACCAGAGGCTGTGGCCGAAAGCTGCGGCGTCCCCGCACAGCGCATCCGTGCGATTGCGGCCGATCTGGCGCGCGTCGCCTTTGATGAGGCGTTTGAGCTGGACCAGCCATGGACCGATTTCCGGGGCAAGAAGCATGACAAAATGGTGGGGCGCCCCGTATCATTCCACGCGATGCGCGGCATCTCGGCCCATTCCAACGGTTTCCAGACCTGCCGGGCACTGCACACGCTACAGATCATCCTCGGCTCGGTCGAAGTGCCGGGGGGCATGCGGTTTAAACCGCCCTACCCCAAGCCCGCGACAGCGCACCCAAAGCCGCACGGCAAGGTCACGCCCGGCGCGCCGTTGGACGGCCCGCACTTGGGCTATACGCATGGGCCAGAGGACCTGCTGCTACAAGACGACGGCACGCCCACACGGATCGACAAAGCGTATTCTTGGGAAAACCCGATGTCCGCCCATGGGCTGATGCATATGGTGATCTCAAACGCCCATGCGGGACATCCGTACAAGATCGACACGCTGTTCATGTATATGGCCAACATGTCCTGGAATTCGTCCATGAATGTGGGCGGTGTGCATAAGATGCTGACGGACAAGGACGAAAACGGGGACTACGTAATCCCGCATATCATCTATTCCGATGCTTATTCGTCTGAAATGGTGGCGTATGCCGACCTGATCCTCCCCGATACGACCTATCTGGAACGGCACGATTGTATCAGCCTACTTGACCGCCCGATTTGTGAGGCCGACGGCGTCGCCGATGCAATCCGCTGGCCAGTGGTTGAACCTGACCGTGATGTGCGGGGCTTCCAATCAGTGTTGTGTGATCTGGGCGCACGGCTGGGGATGCCCGGTTTTGTCAATGAAGATGGCAGCGCGAAATACAAAGACTATGCCGATTACATCACGAACCACATCCGTCGCCCCGGCGTCGGGCCATTGGCAGGGTTCCGGGGGAACGGAGACAACCACGGGCGGGGTGATGTAAACCCTAACCAGATCCAGAATTACATCGACAATGGCGGCTTCTGGATCGAACACGTTCCCGACGATTGCGCCTATTACAAACCCTTCAATGCCGCCTATCAGGATTGGGCAGTCAAGATGGGGTTCTACGACGCCGTACAACCTTACATCTTCCAACTTTATGTCGAACCCTTGCGCAAATTCCAGGCTGCGGCTGAAGGCATTGGCGAACGGCAACCGCCCGAGCATCTGCGCGAGCGGATCAAGCAGACGATGGATCCGCTGCCGATTTGGTATGAGACCTTCGAAGATACCTCCGTCGATCTGGATGAATACCCCGTTCACGCGCTGACCCAGCGACCTATGGCGATGTATCATAGCTGGGGGACGCAGAATGCCTGGCTGCGGCAGATCCACGGTCATAACCCGCTGTATGTGCCGACCAAGATTTGGGAAGCAAACGGGTTTCAGGAAGGCGACTGGGCCAAAGTATCGTCAGCCCATGGCAGCATCGTAGTCCCCGTGGCACATCAGGCCAGCCTGAACGCCAACACGGTCTGGACCTGGAACGCAATCGGTAAACGCAAAGGGGCCTGGGCACTGGATGATGATGCGTCAGAGGCGACGAAGGGCTTTCTGCTGAATCACCTGATCCACGAATTGCTGCCGCCCAAAGGTGATGGGTTGCGTTGGGCAAACTCTGACCCTGTCACCGGCCAGGCGGCTTGGTTCGATCTGCGGGTAAGGATCGAGAAATCAGACGTCCCGAACGAGGCACAACCAGCCATGCCCGCGATCAAATCGCCGGTAGGCAAAGGGCCAAAGGAATTGGACTGGAAAGTGGGCGAATGATCCGCGCATTCATATTGTTTATGGCAACCGCCGTGCCTGCACTTGCAGACGGGGACAACGGCTATCGGGAAGCCTTGCAAACGGCCGAGCGCGAAGCGCAAGCCGAATATGACAGACTTGCGCCCGTCAATGTGGGTTTGCCCTCGGATGAAGACACCGGCAGTGACACGATAGATTTTTATAGCGCTGGCAAAAGAATCGAAAACGCCGCTGCGGAAATTGTCGCGATTTATGACGACACGGCGAATATGTGCATCTGGGGGTACGAGGTCGACACCTTCCCATCGCTTCCGCGCACTGCCGCACTTGCCGTTAAAGCCAAAGCCGATGCTTTGAATTGGCCGGCACAAGCCACCGCTCAGTGGTCCACGACAGTGGAAGGCTGCACCAGCCGCACCAGTCTTGCAACGTCGCTGGGGGATTTGCTTCATATCGAGCGCCTCGCGGTTGGACCCCACATCGTTTACTTCGGCCTCGCATCAGTGGTGGCAGCATCATGAAAAAATCAAAGATCTTTTTGCTGATTGCGGGCTTTCTGACCCTCACTGTTGGCAGTTTCATCTGGTTCATTGCCACGTGGGACGCCGAAAAAGAACAACCTATCGGGTTCAACGGCCCGCCAGAAAACAAGTTCGTTAACATCTTGCCAAGAATACATCCGTCGGAGGCTCCGGCGTTTCAAGAAAGGGCCACCCTATGACCCAACTACCACCACCGTCCTCGAAAAAGCTCGGGCTGGTCATTGATCTGGATACCTGCGTGGGCTGTCATGCCTGCGTGATTTCCTGCAAGGGCTGGAACACCGAAAACTATGGGGCACCGCTGTCAGACCAGAACGCCTATTCCGGTGCGGCGTCAGGGACGTTTCTGAACAGGGTGCATTCCTACGAGGTGCAACCGGATCAGGGAGCAGCACAACTGATCCATTTTCCGAAGTCCTGCCTGCATTGCGAAGACGCGCCTTGCGTGACCGTCTGCCCTACCGGTGCCAGTTACAAACGGTCCGAGGATGGGATTGTCCTGGTGAATGAAAGCGATTGCATTGGTTGTGGGCTTTGCGCATGGGCCTGTCCCTATGGCGCGCGGGAACTCGACGCAAAGGAAGGGGTGATGAAGAAATGCACCCTGTGTGTCGACCGGATCTATAACGAAAACCTTCCCGAAGAAGACCGGCAACCTGCATGTGTGCGCACCTGCCCTGCAGGCGCGCGGCATTTCGGCGATCTGGGTGACGAAAACAGCGATGTGTCAAAACTGGTTGCAGAACGCGGCGGGTTTGATCTGATGCCAGAACAAGGCACCAAACCTGTGAACAAATACCTGCCACCACGGCCGAAGGACGAAATGCCTGAATTCGACGTGCTCGCCCCCTATCTCGAACCCGTTGCCAGTGACGGCAAAGGTTTTGTCGGATGGCTGGACAAGGCGCTGTCTGCCCTACCCGGAGGAGCAAAGTAATGCATCCCGCACCAAGTGTTATTATTTTCACCACGTTTTCGGGCATCGGCTTTGGGCTGCTTTTCTGGTTGGGGATCGGCGCGCTGGTGCCGACCGGTCTTTCTGCCCTCATCTGGTTTGCAATCGCCTATGCAGCAGCAGTGGGCGGGTTGCTTGCCTCAACTTTCCACCTTGGTCATCCAGAACGTGCGGTGAAAGCATTCAGTCAATGGCAGACAAGCTGGCTGAGCCGCGAGGGAATTTGCGCGGTCATCACTCTTTTGATCATGGCACTCTACGGCGCCGGGCTGGTGTTTGCTGGCGCGCATTTCGCTATCCTAGGTTGGATTGGGGCGATTGGTGCCTTGGGTACTGTCTTCACCACATCGATGATTTACGCCCAGCTCAAGACCGTACCACGTTGGAAACACTGGACCACGCCAGCCCTGTTCCTGACGCTGTCACTTGGTGGTGGCGCGTTGCTGGGCGGACAGATCATCGAAGCGCTAATCCTGCTGGTTGTTGCAGGCGCCCTTCAATTTTATGCATGGATGAGCGGAGATACGCGCCTTGCAGAGTCCGGCACCAACATGGCCACCGCCACGGGATTGGGACATATTGGACAAGTCCGCGCGTTCGAGCCACCGCATACAGGCACAAACTACCTTATGCGAGAGTTCATTCATCAAGTCGGTCGGAAACACGCCCAGCAATTGCGTATGATTGCACTGGGGCTTGGATTTGCCTTGCCCGTTGTGCTACTTCTGCTGCCCTTCAGCCACATCTTTGCCGCCTTGGCCGTGCTAAGCCATATCGCAGGGGTCCTTGCGTTGCGCTGGCTGTTCTTTGCAGAGGCCGAACACGTCGTCGGGCTTTACTACGGCAAAAGATAAAGCAAAGGCCCGCAAGAAACGCGGGCCTTTTCATTTGCATTACATGTGCGCTGACCTTAGGTGCGTATGCGTTGTTCGGTCTCGGCATCGAATATATAGATGCGGCTTGCGTCGATATTGATACCGACTGATGCTCCTTCGGCAGAGCGTTCGTCACCGCGTTCTTCAACAACGACACGCTCTCCGGTTGCGCCGGTCAGATAAGCGAAAGACACACCGCCAAGGCTCTCGGTCAGTTCAACGGTATGTGTGTCGCCCGCAGGATCGATGGTGATGTGTTCCGGCCGCGCACCGACACTTAGCGCTTTGCCTTCATGGGCGGCGGTCACCAGACCATCAAACTGCTTGCCCAAACCAGGAGCATCCACGGCACCACTTTTGACCATGCCACCGACGAAGTTCATTGCCGGTGATCCGATAAAGCCGGCCACGAATTTGTTGTCTGGATCACGATACAGATCCATCGGCGCGCCAACCTGTTCAATATTGCCCGCCCGCAGCACCACAATCTTGTCCGCGAGCGTCATCGCCTCGACCTGATCATGGGTCACGTAAATCATCGTGGCACCGATTTCCTTGTGCAGCCGCGCAATCTCAACCCGCATTTCAACACGCAGCTCGGCGTCAAGGTTAGAAAGTGGTTCGTCAAACAAGAAGACTTCCGGGCCGCGCACAATCGCACGCCCGATTGACACGCGCTGACGCTGCCCACCAGACAGCGCAGATGGTTTGCGGTCCAGATACTGCTCTAGCTTCAGGATGCGCGTCGCCTCGGCCACTTTCTGGTCAATCTCGGCCTTTGGGTGGCCATTCATCTTGAGGCCAAAGCCCATATTATCTTTGACGGTCATATGCGGATAAAGCGCATAAGTCTGGAACACCATTGCCACGCCACGTTCGGACGGGTCCATACGCGTCACATCGCGGCTGCCGATATGCATCGTCCCTTCGGTCGTTTCCTCAAGCCCTGCCACCATACGAAGCAACGTCGATTTCCCGCAGCCCGACGGACCGACAAAGACACAGAATTCGCCATCATTGATTTCGAGATCGATACCATGGATGACCTGAACGTCACCGTAGCGTTTGATCACCTTGTTGAGCGTAACACCGGTCATGGCCTAAATCCTTGTTGTTTCTTTTCTGTCATAGTCAGGGAAGCTCCAGTTCTGGGCATCCTGAGCAATTTTTTTTGCCGTTTCGCGCAATATGGGGACATAGCCTTCAAGCCCGGCAAGATTTGTGCGGTTTGTCGTGCTGGTTACCGAGAGTGCCCCAAGCACGCGGCCTGCATCGGTCAAGACCGGCATGGCAACGCAGATAATCCCCGGTTCATGTTCTTCCCGGTCAAAGCCATAGCCATGCGCCTTGATACGCTGCAATTCGTCACGCAATGCCGACGGTTCGGACAAAGTATGTTCCGTAAAAACATGAAATGACTGTTGTTCGATCACCGTATCGGCGATTTCAGGATCACTGAAAGCCAGCATGACCTTGCCAACGCCAGTGCAATAAGCGGGGCCAACCTTTCCGGCCTGGCTGTACATCTGCACGGGGTTACCGGCATTGCGTTTGTCGATGTAAAGAACCTGCGCGTTATCAAGCTGGGCCAAATGAACGGTTTCCCCCACCGCTGCGCTCAGCGCATCGATATGTGGTCTTGCAACAGGAGCAAGCGTTGATTGTTCCCAAGCCGCATGCGCCAAACGAACCAGACGTATGCCAGGCGCGTATGTCTGCCGCTCTGGATCGTAAGACAGCATCTGCTGGTTCGTCAGTGTCTGTACAAAGCGATAAAGGGTTGGTTTCGGAAAGGCTGATTCTGAAAGCAGCTCACTAAATTTCACGGGGCGCCCAAAGGCCGCCACTTGATCAAGAACCTCAAGTGCTTTTCCGACTGTGCCGTCCCCGGTCACGCGTCCCATAGTTCCTCCCCTTTTGTTCTTTGCGGCTTTTTTGGCTTCGATCTCCCCATCGATGCAGCCCAGAACTGTTGACAACGCTAGCCTGTTCGCGGTTTAGTATCAATATCCAAAACTAAGTTTCAAATAATGAGACTAAAGTGAACACGGAAGCATACTGGGAGGACACCATGCATTCCATTTTGAAAACGTCGTTCGCGGCGTTTGTCGCTGCTGGCGTGACTGCGCAGACAGCCGTTGCCGATGGGCATTCGCTTTCTGGCGAACTCAACATCATTTCCGACATGTCAAACCCTGCGCCTCGCGCGGTCATGGAAGGCCTAGCCGCAGATTTTGGCGAGTTGCATCCCGGGCTTGAGGTCAATCTGACAATCGTCGACCGCGAAGCTTGGAAAACGCAGATCCGGAACGCGCTTGGTGCGAACCCGCCAGATGTGGTGAACTGGTATGCCGCTAACCGAATGCGCCCTTACGTTGATGCTGGCCTTTTTGCAGATATCTCGGACCTGTGGGCCGAACCTGAGTTCGAAGCGCTTGCATCCACGAAAGGCGCAATGACGCTGGACGGTGCGCAGTGGGGTGTGCCTTACACGTATTACCAGTGGGGCGTTTACTACCGTAAAGACATCTTTGAGCAATACGGTTTGAAAGAACCTGCAACCTGGGAAGATGAAAAGGCAAACTGCCAGACCCTGCTGGACAATGGCATCAAGTGCTACACAATCGGTACCAAGTTCTTGTGGACTGCCGGTGGTTGGTTTGACTACATCAACTCTCGCACCAATGGCTATGACTTTCACATTGAATTGGCCACAGGCCAGGTGCCTTGGACAGATGACCGCGTCCGCCAGACATTCGCAAACTGGCGTGAACTGATCGACATGGGTGCCTTCATCGACGATCACCAGACCTATAGTTGGCAGGAAGCGCTGCCCTTTATGGTGAACGGTGAAGCTGCGTCTTACCTGATGGGGAACTTCTCGGTTGCGGCGTTCCGCGATGGCGGCCTGACAGATGACCAATTGGACTTTTATCAGTTCCCGGTCATCAACCCTGATGTCGATTTCGCAGAAGACGCGCCGACGGATACATTCCACATCGCGTCCGGAGCACAGAACATGGACGCGGCCAAGGAATTCCTGCGCTTCGTCACATCTGCTGAAGTACAGACCGAGATCAACTCCGGCTCTGGACTTGGACAGCTGCCTGTGAACGCAAATGCATCCATCGATGACGACAAGTTCCTGCGCGAAGGGTTCGAGATGCTGTCAAGCAATGCAGGCGGCGGGATCATGCAGTTCTTTGACCGTGACTTCGACGCTGAAATGGCATCGGTCGGCATGGAAGGTTTGCAGGAATTTATGGTGTTCCCAGACAATCTGGACGACATCCTTGAGCGTCTCGAAGAGACACGCCAGCGGATTTACAACTAAGCGTAAAGTGGGTTTCACCCACCGCACAGGCACCCACCCCATATAGGGTGGGTGCAGCGAACCCTACCAACCCATCCGCAAGGCATATTGGCTTTTCGCATGTGTTGACCCCGTCAGAGAGGCAGGACCATGGCCACAACCGCCGCCCCCGACACCCAACTGACCGCCCAGCGCGGCTGGTACAAACGCAATGAAATCGCAATCACGCCTTGGCTGTTTCTGCTGCCGGCGATGCTGTTCTTTGCCGTCTATGTGATCATTCCGATTGCCCAGTCTTTCTGGATCTCATTTCATGAATGGGACGGTCTGGGCGAAAAGACCTGGGTGGGCACAGCCAATTACGAACGCCTGTTGGGCTGGGGCGACCAGAACATGGACCGCAAGTTCGAAACCTCGTTCTGGAACAATCTGAAATGGCTGGTTTTGTACCTGTTGGCGATCCCCGCAGGGTTGTTCATAGCACTCTTCTTGAACCAGACCGTGCGCGGCATCCGGCTTTATAAATCGCTGTTCTTCTTTCCGTTCGTGATCTCTCAGGTCGTGGTTGGCTTGGTCTTCAGCTGGTTCTACCTGCCGCGCGAAGGGCTTCTGAATGCGATCCTTGGTTTCTTTGGCGCAGGGCCGGTTAACATTCTGGGTGACCCGACACTTGCGACTTACGGCATTATCGCTGCCGGCCTATGGCCTCAAACCGCCTATTGCATGATCCTGTATCTGACAGGGTTAAACGCAGTTGACCCCGAACAGGTCGAAGCGGCGCGGCTGGACGGGGCGAAAGGCTGGAAGATGCTCTGGTACGTGATCCTGCCGCAACTCAAACCCGCGACTTTTATCGCCTTTGTTGTGACAATCATTGGTGCGTTGCGGTCCTTTGACCTGATCAGCGTGATGACCAATGGCGGACCGTTTGGATCAACGCGAGTGCTCTCGTTCTACATGTTTGAAGAGTCTCTTTCAGAATTCGGGTTCCGCATGGGATACGGCGCCGCCATTGCGGTGGTCCTATTCTTCATCATGCTTGGGTTTATCGTCTACTTCCTCTGGTCGATGTACCAGGAAGAAAAGGGGGCACGCTGATGTTTCCAACACCTCTAGAGAAACGGCCACGTTCCGCACAGATCACCTATCAGGCGTTTCTGCCACTCGCATTGATCATCTGGCTGCTACCCTTGATCGCAGTCGCCAACTTCTCGATCAAGCCAGAGGCAGACTTCGTCAACGGCAATTACTGGGGCATCCCCAGCAGCTTCGAGGCGTTTTCGAACTACGGCAAGGTCTTCTTTGAATCGAATATGCCACGTTACTTGTGGAACTCGCTCCTAATCACGGTTCCAACCGTGATCGGTGCCGTCGCACTATCCTGCATGGCCGGGTTCGCGCTGGGGGTCTACAAGTTCAAGGGCAACCTCTTGATCTTCTTCATTTTCATCGCAGGAAATTTTGTCCCCTTTCAGATCTTGATGGTACCAGTCCGCGATCTCACCGTCAGCCTGAACCTCTATGACACCAAGTTGGGTTTGGTTCTGTTCCACGTTGCGTTCCAAACCGGATTCTGCACGCTGTTTATGCGCAATTTTATCCGTGCCCTACCCTTTCCGCTAATCGAGGCGGCACGGGTCGAAGGTGTCTCGGAATGGCGCATCTTTGTCTTTGTCGTCCTGCCGCTGATGAAGCCCGCTTTGGCGGCTTTGGCCGTGTTGATCTTTACCTTCATCTGGAACGATTACTTTTGGGCCATCGTCCTGACCCAAGGGCCAGACGCGCAGCCCGTGACCGCTGGTATTACCGAGTTCAACTCGCAATTCCGCGCCGCTTACCATCTGATGAGTGCGGGATCGATTGTTGCTGCCCTTCCACCTGTCATCATGTTTTTCCTGATGCAAAAGCACTTCATTGCAGGCCTCACACTCGGCGCCGTAAAGTAAGACCACATGAACAGAACCTATCGCATCGACGATGGCCGCCAGACACTCGTTCTGGCGGCTCGTAACGACCGGCTGCCAGAGGCGGTCTATTGGGGCGCGTGCCTGCCCAGCGGGGAAAACCTCGAAACACTGCATGCGGCTCATGCTATTGATGTGACTGGAGGGATGCTGGACGAAAATCCGGATCTTTCCATCTGCCCCGAAGCCACGCGTAGTTTTCCGGGCCAGCCCGGTCTGATCGTGCGGGATACGGATGGCACACCATTGCTGCCCAAGTTTTGTTTCGAAAGTGTCGAACAGAACGGTACGCTGGAACTGACATATACCGACAAGGCCAATGGGCTGACACTTACCGTCAGTTTCGTTTCCGATCACGAAACCCATATCATCACTTGCCAGACAACACTGGATGCTACGCGTCCGGTCCACTTGCACTGGTTGGCCGCACCCGTCCTGCCCGGCCCCCAGCAATCGGATGAGATGATTGATGTCTCTGGTCGCTGGTGTGGCGAATTTCAGTTGTCGCGCACCGCTTGGGCACCCGGTATGCGTTACCGGGAAAACAGGACTGGCCGGACAGGACACGAACACTTTCCAGGCCTGATCATTCCCTGCCGCGGCGCGACGAATACCGAAGGCGAAGCCTACGGGTTCCACTACGGCTGGTCCGGTGGGCACAAGATGATCGCCGAAGAACTGCAGGATGGCCGCCGCCAGATCCAGTGGGGCCACGCTGCAAGGATGGAGACGGAGGCAGCCACACAATTCAAGTCTGCACCACTCTATATCGCGTATTCCGACCGCGGCCTGAACGGTTGCGCCGTCGCGTTTCAGCGCCATCTGCGCGACCGTATCGTGATATGGCCAAAGCCCAGCGCACCCCGTCCCGTGCACTATAATTGCTGGGAAGCTGTCTATTTCGACCACAAGCTGCCAGTTCTACAGGATATCGCCGACAAAGCCGCCGAACTGGGTGCCGAACGCTTTGTGCTGGATGACGGCTGGTTCGGCAACCGCGACGATGACACGCGCAGCCTTTCAGATTGGGAGGTTGATCCCCGCAAATATCCTGACGGTTTGCACCCGCTGATTGATCATGTGCATGGTCTCGGGATGACTTTCGGCATCTGGTTCGAGCCCGAGATGATCAACGAAGACAGCGACATCCACCGCGCCAACCCTCATTGGGTGTTCGGTGCAGAAGATCAGACGCTGGGCCGTCAGCAAAAAGCGCTCAACATGGCCCTGCCAGAGGTGCGCGATTTTCTTTATGATCGGATGTCCACAATCCTGCGCGATCACAACATCGATTACATCAAATGGGACCATAACCGGGTGCTGCCGATGCCCGATGCGGCGCAAACCCGTGGGTCTTATGCCCTGATCGACCGGCTGCGCGCCGATTTCCCGCATGTAGAGATCGAAAGCTGTGCCTCTGGCGGTGGCCGCATCGATTTCGGAATTCTGGAACGGACCCAACGGGTCTGGTTGTCCGATAGCAACGACGCGCTGGAACGGTTGCGTATCCAGCATGACGCGGCGCTGTTCCTGCCACTGGCGGTGACAGGCTCTCATGTCGGCCCCCGCGTCTGTCATACGTCGGGCCGCACGCTCGATATCTCATTTCGCGCATGGGTTGCCGCGCAGCGCCATATGGGGTTCGAGATGGATCCACGTGAGTTAACCGATCACGAAGCAGCCGTGTTGAAAGAAGTGACAAGCTGGTGGAAACATCACCGCCATTGGCTGCAAACGGCAGATATCTTGCGGTTGGAAAGCGCGGACCCTACGGTGATGGCCGAACAGCAACTCGCCCGCGACAAGGACCGCTTTGTCGTCTTCGCGGGCAAAGCTGCGACGAGCGCCCAGATCGCCCCACGTCCTTTGCGCCTGACTGAGCTTGACTCAGGCGCCACCTATCGTATCCGGCTCATCAATCGCGACACCGCTCCGCGCCTGTCGCGCGGCAATCCAATCCTGAAGGAACAGGCGATTGAGGTCTCTGGCACGTATCTGATGCGGAACGGAATTGTCCTGCCGTGGTCCTTTCCAGAGCGAATGTGGGTTGTTGAAGGGGAGCGTCTATGACTGCGGTGTACCCCGATCTTGAAGACACATCAGTCTTTATCACCGGTGGTGGCAGTGGCATCGGGGCCAGATTGGTCGAAGGGTTCGCTGCGCAAGGGGCGAAGGTGGCGTTTGTCGACATCACTGATGCGACTGATCTGGTTGAAACGCTGACTGCTACCAGCGCACATCCTCCGCTTTTCATCCCCTGTGACATCACTGACACCGCGGCCTTGCATGCCGCCATGGATCAGGCCGCAGCGGTCCATGGCCCTTTCACTGCAATCGTTAACAACGCGGCCAATGACATGCGCTACACGGTGGATGAGATCACACCGGAAATCTGGGACGACAGCCATGCAGTCAATTTCAAAGCCTATTTCTTTGCTTGCCAGAAGGCAGCAGCGCTGATGGCCCCAGCAGGTGCCATGATCAATTTCTCCTCCATCACTTACACGATGGGTGCGGCCGGCATGGCACCTTATGTCAGTGCCAATGCGGGGATCATAGGACTGACCCGCGCGCTGGCTCGCGAATTGGGACCAAAAGGCATCCGCGTGAATGCGATCGCACCAGGATGGGTTCTGACAGAGAAACAGGAAAAGATGTGGGCCACGCCAGAGGCAAAAGCCGCATTTCTGGAAAAACAATGCCTGCCCACATTCATGCAACCCACCGATCTGGTTGGCCCCACCCTCTTTCTTGCGTCACAAGCTTCAGCCATGATGACCGGACAAGTCATGGTTGTTGATGCAGGGGTGGTGCACGCGGGATGAGCGATATCAAACCAGATTGGATCGCTGTGGATTGGGGCACCTCAAACATGCGGGCTTGGGCCATGTCCGCCTCTGGTACAGTGCTGGCCGAGGCGCGGTCGGACAAGGGCATGGGTGAGCTGGCACGCAATGCATTCGAACCAGAGCTTATCCGTACGGTCGGCGATTGGCTGCAAGGTTCAACAACGGTGTTGGCCTGCGGCATGGTCGGGTCGCGTCAGGGATGGGTGGAGGCACCCTATGCCAGTGTTCCCTGTCCGGCCTTGCCAACGGGTTTTGCACGGGCAGCCGTAGAACACCCCGATCTGCAGGTCCATGTGATCCCTGGCATTAAACAGGCCAGCCCGGCAGATGTGATGCGGGGCGAAGAAACCCAAATCGCCGGATTCCTTGCCCGCAACAAGAATTGGGACGGCGTCATCTGCTTGCCTGGCACCCATACGAAATGGGTGCATGTCAGTGCGGACGAAGTTGTTAGTTTTCAGACCTTCATGACCGGCGAACTTTTTGCAACGATCAGCGAACACACTGTCCTGCGCCATTCCATCGCCACCGAAGGTTGGGATGATGACGCCTTTATCGGCGCTGTTGAAGACGCCATGGCCCGCCCCGAACGGCTTGCCACTCGTCTTTTCGCACTCCGCGCCGAGGGGCTGCTAAACGACCTGTCTGACACCGTTGCCCGCGCACGCCTCTCCGGACTACTGATCGGCGCAGAACTCGCCGCTGCCAAACCCTATTGGCTGGGCCAGCAGATTGCCGTGGTCGGCGCTGGTGGCTTGTCAAAACTTTATGTCGATGCCCTCGCTGCACAGCACGCCCCTGCCACGCAAGCCAAAGGCGACGCCATCACCATCGCGGGCCTTACCGCCGCCTATGCTCGTTTGAAAGGATAGCCTCATGTCACGCCCTCTGATCGCCATCCTGCGCGGGATCACGCCGGACGAAGCGGCCCCTGTTGCCGCCGCTTTGATTGACGCCGGAATCACGAAGATCGAGGTGCCCCTGAATTCTCCCGATCCGTTTGACAGCATCAAGGCAATGAGCGATGCGCATCGTAATGACGCATTGATCGGTGCAGGAACAGTCGTGTCCACCGACGATGTCGGCCGGGTGGCGCAAGTTGGCGGCAAGCTGATCGTGTCGCCCAATTGCGACCAGCGGGTGATAGTCGCCACCAAGACTGCGGGCATGGAAAGCTGGCCGGGCGTGATGACACCAACCGAATGTTTCGAAGCGCTCAAATGGGGTGCTGATGGGCTAAAGATTTTCCCGGCCAGCCTGATCGGCCCTGATGGGATCAAGGCGATGCGCGCTGTCCTCCCCCCCGGCACGCAAGTCTACGCCGTTGGCGGTGCTGGGGCCGATAGCTTTGTCGAGTGGATAGCCGGCAGTGTAGATGGGTTCGGCATCGGATCGGCGCTTTACAAACCGGGGCTTTCGGTGGCCGAGGTCACCGCGCGCGCAAAAGATATGGTCGTCGCCTATGACGAGGCCACCAAATGATCTTTGACGACACCCAATGTCAGCTGGGCGAAGGCCCGCTCTGGCACCCTGAACGCGAACAGCTTTTCTGGTGCGATATCCTTGGCCACCGTCTGCACACGAAAGGCAAGCATTGGCAATTCGATACCTATGTCAGCGCCGCAGGTTGGATCGACCATGACACGCTGCTGATCGCCTCGACCCGCGCGCTGCACCGGTTCGACATCACCACTGGCGATCATACTGAAATCTGCCCGCTGGAGGCGGACAATCCTGTCACCCGTTCAAACGATGGGCGCGCCGATCCGCAGGGTGGGTTCTGGATTGGAACCATGGGGATCGATGCGGAAGACGGTGCGGGAGCGATCTATCGTTACTACAAGGGCGAACTGCGTCAGCTTTTCGCACCGATCACCATCAGCAACGCAATCTGCTTTGCGCCCGATGGCAAGACCGCCTATTTTACGGACACGCCGACCCAGCAAATCATGCGTGTCGCCCTTGACGCCGATGGCTGGCCCAATGGCGACCCTGTGCTGCACATCGACCTGAGCGGCACAGATTTCCGGCCCGACGGTGCTATTGTGGATGCGGCGGGCAACCTTTGGAATGCGCAATGGGGCACGTCACGGGTGGCGGGTTACACACCTGATGGCAGTTTCATCACTGCCTATGACTTCCCCGCAAAACAAACATCCTGCCCCGCCTTTGGTGGTCCTGATCTACAAACGCTGTTTTGCACCTCCGCTGCTGTCGGGCTGACCGGCGACGACGAGGGCAAGACCTTTGCCATTCCAACCGATATAGCAGGCCAGGCAGAGCACCGGGTGATCCTCTAACCCGACTGCTTTATCATTTTGCCAAAAATACTCAAAAAGGGTCCCGACATGAAACGCACGCTCGGCGTCTGTTACTACCCCGAACACTGGCCCGAAGATCAATGGGCAGACGATGCCGCGCGCATGGTCGATACCGGTCTGACATGGGTACGCATCGGCGAGTTCGGATGGAGCCGCATGGAACCCAAACCCGGGACGTTTAAGTGGGACTGGCTCGACCGCGCAATTGAGGTGCTGGGCAGCGCTGGGCTCAGAATTATCCTCGGTACGCCAACGGCAACGCCGCCACGTTGGATGGTGGACAAGCATCCGGACATGCTGGCCGTCGATGCGGACGGACAGCCGCGCAAATTCGGATCGCGCCGGCATTATGATTTCAACCACCTCGGCTATCGCGAAGAGTGCAAACGCATCGCTCGACTGATGGGCGAGCGGTACGGCAAGAATCCCCATATCGCCGCCTGGCAAATCGACAATGAATATGACTGTCACGAAACCACGCTCAGCTACTCGAACGCAGCACGCAAAGGATTTCAGGACTGGCTGGCCCAGCGCTACCAATCAACAGATGCACTGAACCGAGCATGGGGCAATGTCTTCTGGTCGATGGAGTATGACAGTTTTGATCAGATTGACCTGCCAAACCTGACAGTGACTGAACCCAACCATCCACATCAACTGGCCTTTCGGCGTTATAGCTCTGATCAGGCGGTAGCCTTCAACAAGGTGCAGGTGGATGAGCTGCGCAAACACACCGATGCAGCTTTGATCCATAACTATATGGGCCGCATCACAAATTTCGATCATTGGAAGGTCGGTCAGGACCTTGATATTGCCTCTTGGGATAGTTACCCGATTGGCTTCCTTTCGGATCGGCTTGAAGGCACGCCTGCCGAAAAACGCAAATTCCTGCGCCAAGGCCACCCGGACATGCAGGCGTTCCACCATGACCTTTACAGGGCCGTGGGAAAGGGCCGGCTTTGGGTCATGGAACAACAGCCCGGACCGGTAAACTGGGCCCCCTACAACCCTGCCCCACTTCCTGGGATGGCGCGGCTTTGGGCGTGGGAGGCATTTGCCCATGGTGCGGAAACTGTCTGCTACTTTCGCTGGCGCCAAGCGCCGTTCGCGCAGGAACAGATGCATGCTGGGCTGCTGCGCCCGGACAGTGAGGCCGCACCTGCGCTTGCCGAAGCACGGCAGGTCGCAGACGAGATCGCCGAGATGCCGGACGCTGATACCGCCCCAGCGCAGGCTGCACTCATCTTCGACTACGAAAGTGCCTGGGCATGGGATGCGCAGCCACAAGGTGCGGATTTCGAGATGTTTCGCTTGGCCTTTGCGGCCTATCGCGCGATGCGGCGGGCCGGGCTAAGCATCGACATCCTGCCGCCCGATGTGGTGGATTTATCGTCCTACAAGCTGGTGCTTGCGCCCGGCATCATGACGCTATCCGATCCGCTGCGCACTGCACTTGCTAGCCTCGACGGCATCGCCTTGGTTGGGCCACGAACGGATACCAAGACCGACGAATTGGCGGTCAAGGTACCGCTAGGCCCCGATTTGCCGGACACTGACATATCAGTCGCCCTGACAGAGAGCATACCACCTGATGACCAGATCAGACTGCAAGACGGGGGACGGTTTCTGCATTGGTTCGAGCATCTGGAAGGCGATGCAGAGGTTCATCTGGTGACAGAAACCGGGCTGCCTGCGATCGTGGGCCAACCGCACCTTCGCTATCTGGCAGGGTGGCCGGATGATGCGACCTTTGACACAATTATAAACGGGCTTTGTGACAGCCTTGGCATCGAGACCCATAACCTACCCGACGGGCTGCGTATCAGAGAAACCACGACCCACCGTTTTGTGTTCAATTACGCGCCCAAACCGCTGAACTGGAATGGCTCCGACATTCCTGCAGCCGGTGTGCATTGGGAACCGCTAACGTGACGCCATTCGGGGTAACGCATGGCGGCCAAGAAGTTCAAAAAGTCACACTGTCAGCTGGTGACCTGACCGTCAGCCTGCTGACATGGGGCGCGGTGCTACAAGACGTTCGGTTGCGCGGCATCGACCACTCGCTGACGCTGGGTTCTGACCGGCTGCGTGACTATGAAGGCGAGATGCGGCACCATGGATCACTGATCGGGCCTATTGCCAATCGGATTAGTACGGCACGTATCAGGCTCGATGGGATGATGTACGAGCTTGAGCGGAATCAGGACGGGCGCATTCACCTGCACTCTGGCGCGCAAGGGACGCATCTGCAGGTTTGGGACATTGCCGAAGTCAGCGATAGCCACGCGACACTCAACCTGCACCTGCCCGACGGAATGTGTGGCCTCCCGGGCAACCGCGAGATCAGCGTGACATTCACCGTCAGCGCGCCTGCGACACTGACCATGACGATCAACGGCACAACCGACGCCAAGACCTGCATGAATTTTGCCAATCACAGCTACTGGAACCTTGATGGCACCAAACGCTATGACGGGCACAAACTGCGCATCAATGCTGATCAGTATCTGCCAGGCACCCCCGACGACTATCCAACCGGCGAAATTGTAGACGTTGCAGGGACTGCAATGGATTTTCGCACGGCGCGCAAAATCACCGTCAATGATCCACCTTTCGACAACAATTTCTGCCTCTCTGACAGCCGAACCGGCTTGCGGGAGGTGCTTCAGCTTACTGGTACGTCTGGCGTGTCCATGCGTGTTGCAACAACTGAACCCGGCATTCAGATGTATGATGCACGCGATGCATACAGACCTGAAGGCCCAGCATATGAAGGGCTGGCCATTGAGGCACAGGGCTGGCCGGATGCTCCGACAAATCCGCAGTTTCCGTCAATCATCGTCACGCCTGACGCAACCTACTGCCAGGTCACAAGCTGGTCATTCAGCGCCTAGCTGCCACGATAGGTTGAGAAGCTGAAGGGAGAGACCAAAAGCGGCACATGATAATGTGACGTCGGATCATTGATGCCGAACCGGATCGGGATCTCATCAAGGAAGGGCGGTGCCTTATCAAGCCCGAAATACGCGCCCGCCTGAAACACCAGTTCATACGTACCAACCTTAAAATCAGCTGCAGGCAAAATCGGACTGTCCGTGCGGCCATCATCATTCGTGATCATTGTTACGATATTCTTGCGGTTTTCGCCATCCAGCCAAAACAGGTCTACCGTCATACCCCTTGCTGGCAGGCCGCTGGCCGTATCCAGTACATGTGTTGTCAGGAATCCCGACATCGCCTTCTCCTTCAAGTCGTCCCTGACCCTTCAGGAAATTGCGCCAAAAGTCACGGTAAAATCACATCATTTCACACCTGTTAGAACAATTCTAAAGAAGCGCGCCTTGCTGTCGCACCCCCCTGACCTTTGCTGCAGCGCAGCTATATGTGGATCAACGACAATAAAGAAGAAACCGAGGCCTGTCATGGAAACCCTCCTTCTGTCACGCATCCAGTTTGCAGCAAACATTTCGTTTCACATCCTGTTCCCGACAATCACGATCGCGTTGGGCTGGGTGCTGCTGTTTTTTAAGATTCAATACAACCGCACGAAGCAAGAACGCTGGATGGAGGCCTATCGGTTCTGGGTGAAAATCTTTGCCCTGTCCTTTGCCATGGGCGTGGTGTCGGGCATCACGATGTCGTTCCAGTTTGGAACGAACTGGCCCGGCTTTATGGAAACTGTAGGCAACATCGCTGGTCCCCTGCTCGCCTATGAAATCATGACCGCGTTCTTTCTTGAGGCGGTGTTCTTGGGCATCATGCTGTTCGGGTTCAGTCGCGTGCCGAATTGGCTGCATACCAGTGCAACGTTTCTGGTGGCGTTCGGTACAATGATGTCCGCCTTCTGGATCATCGTCCTGAACTCGTGGATGCACACGCCGCAAGGCTATGAAATGATTGATGGTGTGGCCCATGCCACTGACTGGTCGGCGATCATCTTTAATCCATCCATGCCATACCGCTTTACGCATATGGTTTTGGCCAGCTTTCTGACGGTAAGTTTTCTGATTGCCGGCGTCAGCGCCTTCCGGTGGCTAATCGGCGGTCGGACAGAAGGGGTACGCGTTGCGCTCAAAACAGCCGTATTTGGCGCGGCCTTGCTGATCCCTGTCCAGATTTTCGTAGGCGACCTGCACGGTCTGAATACGAAGGAGTATCAGCCCGCCAAAGTGGCGGCGATGGAAGGCAACTGGGAAACAGATACCGGCGTTCCGCTGATCTTGTTCGCGATCCCTGATGAGGAAGCACGCGAAAACCACTTTGAAATTGGTATTCCTAACCTTGCCTCTTTCATCCTGACCCATGATTGGAACGGCGAAGTGCAAGGTCTGAATGATTTTGTCTCTGAGGAAGGCGAGGTCCTGCATCCACGCGTTGCCCCCGTTTTCTGGTCGTTCCGGGTCATGGTTGGCACGGGTCTGTTGATGCTGCTTGTCAGTTGGACGGCCAGCTACATGATCCTCCGGCGCAAACGCGGGGTTGAGGGCCTGCCGAAGCCCGCGCTGTACGGTCTTGTAGGTATGAGCTTTAGCGGTTGGCTCGCCACACTCGCTGGTTGGTACACAACCGAGATCGGGCGGCAGCCGTGGCTCGTCCAAGGTGTGATGACAACGAAAGAGGCTGTCGCAGATGTACCCGCGCCGATGGTGCTGTCATCGCTCATCGCCTACCTCGCGGTCTATGCGGTACTGCTAATAGCCTATATCTATGTCATCTTCTTTCTGGCGCGCCGCATGTCACGGGGTCAGCCCATTGAGCCCCTGACGCAGCAACCTAAAGCCCCGATCACACGTCCGGTTCCGGCGGAGTAAACGACATGTACTACTTTGGTAATCCGGAAGTCTGGCTCCCCTTCGTTTTCGCCGCTTTGATGGGCGCCTCAATCCTGATCTATGTCGTACTCGACGGGTTTGACTTAGGCGTCGGTGTGCTTTTCCCGTTTGCAGAAGATGATGAAAAGGACCGCATGATCGCCTCAATCGGCCCGTTCTGGGACGCAAATGAGACGTGGCTGGTTTTGGCCATCGGTTTGATGCTGGTGGCTTTCCCGGCAGCACATGGTGAAATCCTGACGGCCCTTTATCTGCCCGTCACGATCATGTTGATCGGTCTGATCCTGCGTGGTGTCGCATTCGAGTTCCGGGCCAAGGCCCCTGCCCCGCACAAACGCGCATGGAACAGTGCGTTTTTTGCGGGGTCACTGATGACATCGCTCAGTCAGGGTTTCATGCTCGGTATGTATGTGATGGGGCTGGAATGGACATGGTGCAACACCGGATTTGCAGTGCTGACGGCCGTGTTCCTGACCGTTGGTTACAGCTTCATCGGCGCTACGTGGGTGATCCATAAAACCGACGAACACCTACAGCGAAAAGCGGTCGGCTGGGCCCAAGGTGGCATCTGGGGGCTGGTTCTAGGGATCGGGGCAATTTCGCTGGCGACGCCTTTTGTCAGCGCCCGAATCTTTGACAAGTGGTTCAGTTGGCCGGAGGCATTGTATCTTTCACCGCTGCCGATCCTGTCGGGACTGCTTGTTGTCTGGCTATGGTCGATGCTGCGTAGGATGCCCTTTGAGAACGACAATGCTTCGTGGTTACCATTTGCTGCGGCGACCGCCTTATGGGTGCTGGCGTTTGGGGGCATGGCCTACAGCTTTTATCCCTATGTCGTGCCAGATCAATTGACGATCTACGAAGCCGCGAGCGCGCCGGAAAGCCTGTTCATCATCCTGATCGGGACATGCATCGTGCTGCCAACGATCATGGGGTACACAATCCTTGCCTACACCGTGTTCCGTGGGAAAGCGACAGAGCTGCGCTATGATTGAATTGGTAAGATGGGTTTAAACCCATCTTACGATATTCGCAGAATCGGTTTGACAGCACCGCACCCTTTGCGTAATCGGGCGTGCGTGGTGCGGCGCGGTAGCTCAGCTGGTTAGAGCGCGCGACTCATAATCGCGAGGTCGGGAGTTCAAGTCTCCCCCGCGCCACCATTTTGTGCAAGACTTGTAGACAGCTACGTGATCATGCGATCATAATGTGATGGCCGATATCAACCCAAACGCTACGCTTCTGACAGCTCGCCTGCGGCTTGAACCATATCAGGCACGGCATGCGAAAGCGCTCAACGCCATCAATAACGAGCCGAACGTGATGCGCTTTCTCAGCAATGGCGAACCGGAGACCCTGCAAGACACGCGCAACCTCATCAAACGTGTTGCGCGCCGTTGGGAACAGCTCGGATATAGCTGGTGGGCTGTGCTCGAGGCCAACACTGATCAGATCATAGGGGCCGCTTGCCTGCAGCATGTCGCTGGCAAACCCGGTGCAGAGCTCGAGATTGGCTGGCGGTTGACGGGGACAGCCACAGGGAAAGGCTATGCGACAGAAGCAGGCAAAGCCACCGCCGACTATGCGTTTGACATCGTTGGGGTGGACCACGTGATCGCAACCGCGCATCCGGACAATCTGCCGTCGCATAACGTCATGCGACGCATCGGGATGACGTTTCGCGGGCTCGAGACGCATTACAACATACCAAGTACGACATACGTCTTGCAAAAATCAGACCACCTTGCCGCGCGCGCAATACCTTTTCCCCGCGTGTAAACTCGGATAATGCTTTGGCGCAATCATTGATGAGGGCGCATGTCCGTTCTAGACAAAATCGCTGAAGCTATCGGCAGGGATCGTATCGTCACCGGTGCAGATGCGGCACCCTATGGAAAGGACTGGACGGGCGCATATACTTCTGCGCCTTTGGCCGTTCTGCGTCCTCTCGATACTAAGGAAGTGTCGACCATTCTAAAGATCGCCCACGACACGGGCACGCCCGTTGTCCCGGCCTCCGGACGGACCGGCCTAACAGGGGCCACGCTGGCAAATGATGCCCTGATGCTTTCGGTCGAACGTTTGAACCATATCACTGAGATCAATGTTGAAGGCCGCACAGCCACAGTAGGCGCTGGTGTCATCTTGTCCAACTTGCACGACGCTGCAGAGGCAAATGATCTCATCTTTCCTTTGACACTTGGCGCCCGTGGCTCAGCAATGATTGGCGGTTTGTTATCCACCAATGCCGGCGGGTCTAATGTTGTACGCTATGGCAGCACGCGCGGCTTATGTTTGGGGCTGGAGGTCGTGATGGCTGACGGCCGCATCATGAATTTGATGAGCGCGCTGCACAAGGACAATTCGGGTCTTGATCTGCGCAACCTCATCATCGGGGCAGAAGGCACGCTAGGGATCATTACTGCGGCGGTATTGCGCTTGTTGCCCAAGCCCAAAGCCTATGCCACCGCGATGGTCGCCGTACCACAGTTATCCGATGCGCTGTCACTGCTTCACCGACTGCAAGATGCAACAGGCCACGGTGTTGAGGCATTTGAGTACATGCCGCGCAGCTACATCGACAAACACATGGAACTGTTCCCAGACGCATCTGCACCATTTGATGCAGAGCATGACGTCAACATCATGATCGAGGTCGCAGCGACACAGGATAAAGATGCACTCCCCGGTGATGACGGGCAGCTCCCCGTGGTTGCGACACTGGAAGGCCTGTTAGGCGAAATGCTTGAGCGCGGTAGCTTGCTAGACGCTGTCATTGCGCAAAATGAGGCGCAACGGCAAGAGATGTGGAAGCGCCGCGAAGATGCTGGAGAAGTTGCATTTTTCGGCGGCGCCTTTGTGAACACAGATGTCGCCCTGCCATTGGACCAGATTGCAGAGTTTGAAACACGCCTTACGCCCCGGATCAAAGCCATTGATCCAGACAGCGAGGAAGTCATTGTTGCGCATCTTGGTGACGGGAACATTCACCACACAACCTACATCAAACGCAATGATCCCGTTATCAAGGATGCCTTGGTTGAAGCTGTAGAAGACGTTGTGCAGGAACTGGGCGGATCATTCAGTGCCGAGCATGGGATTGGCGTATCAAAGCTTGAAACGATGCGAAGACGCAAGGATCCCGTTGCCTTGGACGCCATGCGCGCCATCAAAGCAGCCCTAGACCCCAAAGGGATCCTTAACCCCGGTAAGGTTATTCCAGCTCCATAGCACCAAAAGCTTAGGTGTGGCCAAAAAAATGAGGGCCCGCTTGCGCCAGCAGCTTTGCAGCCATTGCGCGGCCCATTTCGCCACCATCCTCAACGGCACCGGTCAAATCATCGGTATAGACTTGCTTCCCATCTGGCCGAAGAATCTCACCGCGCAATCTCAACGTCCCGCCGTCCAGTTCCGCCAATCCCCCGATCGGGGTTTCACACGATCCGTCTAACCCACCCAAAAGTGTACGCTCTGCCGCCAATCGCTGTCCTGTGGGCGCATGGTGAATAGCTGCCAGCAGATCAGCAGCCCGCGTATCATTCATCCGTCGTTCAATTCCAATTGCACCTTGGGCAATGGCGGGTAACATATCTTCCGGTGCAATCGGATAGTAAGGGACATCGTCCATTTTTAGCCGAAGCAGACCCGCTGTCGCCAAGAAAGTTGCATCAGCAACGCCGTCACCCAGCTTTTTCAGGCGCGTCTGCACATTTCCGCGAAACTCGACAACCTGCAACTTTGGAAAGCGCGCCGCCAATTGTGCCCGGCGCCGGGTCGACGATGTCCCAACGACCGCCCCATCAGGCAATTCAGCAAGCCCGCCATACTTCAAAGACACAAACGCGTCGCGCACGTCTTCACGTGGCAGAAACGTATCCAGAACCAAACCGTCAGGTTGCGCGACCGGCATATCCTTTGTCGAATGCACAGCAATATCAATGGAACCATCCAACAGGGCCTCTTCGATCTCGCGCGTGAACAAACCCTTGCCGTCGATTTCACGTAATGGTTTGTCGAGTATCTGATCTCCGGTCACTTTGATCACACAGATCTGAAACGCCGCCTCTGGCAAGTCAAAGGCTGACATCAGACGGGCACGGGTTTCATGGGCCTGTGCAAGAGCCAGAGGGGACCCACGGGTTCCAATGTTGAATGGCGATGCGGGGGTGGGCAAATCACGTGTCATTCTGCGATTGTTAGACGTGTCAACCTAGCCTGACAACTCCCTTGACAACATCTTCTGCAATTGGGACCACAGGACTGATACAAAAGGACATTCTATGGCGCTGCAGAAAACTATCCTCCGGGCCCTTGCGGGTGAAACACTTCCAACTCCACCGATCTGGATGATGCGACAAGCCGGGCGTTACCTGCCTGAATACAAAGCAACGCGGGCGCAGGCCGGGGACTTTCTTTCGCTCTGCTACAACCCTGATCTGGCCGCCGAAGTCACACTACAACCTATTCGCCGTTACGGCTTTGATGCCGCGATCCTTTTTGCCGATATTCTGCTTTTGCCGCAGGCATTGGGCGCTGATCTGTGGTTTGTAACCGGCGAAGGCCCGCGCCTTTCGACGATCACGACCGCGGAAGAGTTGGGTCAGTTGAAGATCGTTGATGACATCCATGACACCCTGCGTCCGGTTTATGAGACCGTGCAGATCCTGTCGCGTGAGTTGCCTGATGAGACAACACTGATTGGCTTTGCAGGCTCTCCCTGGACTGTCGCCACTTACATGATTGCCGGGCAGGGAACCCCCGATCAAGGTCCCGCCCACAAGCTGAAGGCTGAAAACCGTCCCGTTTTCGAAGGGATCATTCATCGGTTGACGGAAGCCACCATCGAATATCTCTCGATGCAAATTCAGGCCGGGGCCGAGGTTGTCAAATTGTTTGACAGTTGGGCAGGGTCGCTACAGGACGACGACTTTACCGAATTTTCGATCCACCCGATGCAGCGGATCACCCATGCCATCAATGAACGGCATCCTGGTGTGCCGGTGATTGTATTTCCACGCGGTGCTGATCATTGTTATGCAGGGGTGCATAAGGCCACGGGGGCCAATTGTGTTGCCGTTGATGACGGCGTTGATGCAGGATGGGTCGCTGAACATGTTCAGATCGACGGTTGCGTACAAGGCAATCTTGCCTCGTCCCACATGGTAACGGGTGGACAAGCGCTTGAGGATGAAACACGGCGGATCTGTCAGGCGCTTGGCAACGGTCCACATATCTTTAACCTTGGTCATGGGATTACGCCCGACGCGGACCCCGAGAACGTGCAACGCATGATTGACACTGTCCGCGGGTCGTAATCTTGCCGCATTGACCAAGCATTGTTTGGGCATTGCTTCGGAGCCTATGATGCCATTTACCTTCCGTTTCATTTTTCACAGCCTGCGCGGGGTATGGCTCGCGATCCTGATGGCTGTTTTGGGCTACTTAACACTGGTGCCAGCAACGCAAGCTGAAAAGGCCGCACTTGGGAACCATCCCCTAGCAACCAGCCCAATCGCCTTGGCCCAAATGCGGATCGCGCGATTGGTTGTGCATGTCGCCCCTGCACAAGCAGCGACTATGGTGAGCTATGCCACTGGCGGCGAGATATCACCCGAGCTTGCCGGTATGTTACTACGCGACATAGCCAACGGACCCCGCGATATCACAACCCAGGCTGAGGCATATCAACCCGTCCGATCAGCCGGAGGCGCAAAATTCGTCACGGTTGACTAGAGTCAAACCCACTTTGCCAGCGGCGGGAGACTCATCAGCACAGCATTGGCATCATGACCGGTTGCAAGGCCAAACTTGGTCCCGCGATCATAGACCAAATTGTATTCTGCATAGAGCCCGCGGTGAACAAGTTGCGCATCCTTGTCAGCGGGTGTCCAAGCTAGACCGCGACGTTTTTCGACAAGTGGCACATAGGCAGGCAGAAAGGCCCTGCCAATATCCTGGGTCAAACCAAAATCAGCTTCCCAATCGCCGGTACAATAGTCATCCATAAAAATGCCACCGACGCCACGGGCGCGATTGCGGTGCGGGATGTAGAAGTATTCGTCTGCCCAGGCTTTCAGTTTCGGATAGTGATCGGTCCCGTGCGGATCAAGATGCGCCTTCTGGACCTCGTGGAAATGCGTCGTATCTTCTGCATACTCGATACAAGGATTAAGATCTGATCCACCACCGAACCACCAGGCATGCGGTGTCCAGAACATCCGCGTATTCATATGCACCGCAGGCGCGTGCGGGTTTTGCATATGGGCGACCAACGAAATGCCAGACGCCCAAAATCGCGGATCATCATCCATACCGGGTACGCCGCGTGCCGCCATTGCCTTTTGTGCAGCCCGTCCCAACTGACCATAAACGGTGGAAACATTGACACCCACCTTTTCAAACACACGTCCGCCCCGCATGACGGACATCAGCCCACCACCTGCATCTGACCCATCGTCAGCGTGGCGCTTGGTATCCGTCACCTCAAATCGGCCGGGCGCACCGTCACCAGCGTCGCTGTCTTCCAAACCTTCGAAGGCCGCGACAATATCGTCTCGTAAGGTCCGGAACCATGCTGATGCTTTGCTTTTCTCAGCCTCAAAACTATCGGTCATGCGTGGTCCTTGTCCCCTGATATTGAATAACAATCTATGTTAGACTTTTTGCACCATACCGATCACACAACGATGATCCAGATCAAAACCTCGGAGAGAACGATGCGCCCCGCCTACATCATCCTGCCGCTGATGGCACTCGCCGCCTGCGCGACGCCGCGCGAGGAATGTATCGCTGATGCCACGCGGGATACCCGCGTGCTCAGCAGCCTGATCAATGAAACCCGTGCAAATCTTTCGCGCGGCTATGCTTTAGAGGAGCGGCAGGACGTGCGCACGCTAACCCGCACCTGCCGCGGGCGAAATACGGACGGTTCAACGTTCCGCTATCCGTGCAACGAGACCGAGACATTTAACACAACCGTCCCGGTTGCCATCGATCTGAACGCAGAACAGGCAAAACTGGATTCACTGGAAGAGCGGTTTGAAGCCATGCAAGCCAGTTCAAACCAGGCCATCACTCAGTGTATCGCCATCCATCCAGAGTAATCAGTGCGCAGAGACCGCCGCCGGGTCCAGCAGGGTCCGGCCGCCATCAACCGTGATGATCTGACCTGTAACAAAGGCGGATGCATCTGATGCAAGATACTGAACGGCGTCAGAAACTTCACCAGGGTTCGCGATGCGCTGCAATGGCGTACTATCAACAATCGCTTCGCGTGTCTCGTCCTGATCTTTCAGTGATCCCTTGAGGCTCGCGCTCATGACACTGCCAAAAGCCACCGCGTTGACGCGAATCCGGTGTGGGGCGAGCGCCACCGCCAGAGAACGCGTCATCTGATCGAGCGCTGCAGAACTCACCGAATAGGCCAATAGATCTGGATGGGTCCGCCGTGCAGCGATTGAGCTGAGGTTCACAATCGACCCGATTGGCCCGTCGGCATCATCGTCTTGCGCCTGCTTGATCATTTTTCGTGCGACGGCCTGGCTGACCCTCATCGCTGTGAGCGTGTTTTGCTGCAGCAATTCTTCGACGCTGTTATCATCAGGATCCAAGGGATCGGTGGTCATAACCTGACGGGACGCGTTCACAAGGATGTCGACGCGTTCAAACGCATCTATTGTTGCCGACAAAAGATTTGCAATCGTCAGCTTTTTGCGCAGATCACCCGCAAAAATCCGGACGTTTTCTTCTTTGACAGCGGCTTCGCCCATTTCATGGCATAACGCCTTTTCATCCATATCGACGAATACGACATTTGCGCCCATCTGCACAAAATGTCGCCCAATTGCGAGGCCGACACCATTTGCGGCACCTGTCACAACAGCGGTCTTACCCGCTATAGAAAAGGACATGATGTTTCTCCTTTCGACCGGTCAGCGCGAAGGCCGGGTCGCATGAAAAATCTTGAATGCAGCATTGCCCCCAATGATGTCGACATTACGGAAACATTCCGTCATTGCCGCCTCGTAAGGCAAATGACGGTTTGCCACCATCCAAAGCTTGCCGTTTGGAGTCAACAGGCGCGCGGCGGCCTGAATAAAGCGGCGTCCAAGGGCGGGATCGGCTGCACGGCTTGTGTGAAATGGCGGGTTCATCACAATGCCATCAAATGCAACATCTGGCTGAAACTGTGTTGCATCGGCCCAATGGAATAGTACGCGCTCATCTGTGACATTCCGTTTTGCACAGGCAAGTGACACCGCCTCTGCCTCGATCAGGTCGAGCGACTGGACGCCGTCGCGTGCCAAAACTGGTCCGGCGAGATAACCCCAGCCTGCCCCAAGATCGGCCATCCGCGCCGGCAGCTTTGGGGGCAAACTGTCACCTAACAGCGCAGATCCCGCGTCGACTGCGCCATCCGAAAAAACACCGGGAGCGGTGTAGAAACCATGCGCGCCTTTTGACAGCTCTGGTGCGGCCCAATCTGCAAACACATCGGTCGCCGCAAACCAGAACATCCGGCCATGGGCCTTTGTGACAGATGGCAGATCACCCAGTATCTTTCGGCAAGCCTTAAAAAGGCTATCGACCCCATCTGTTTTTTGCCCGTCAACGATCACCAGCTTTGATCGCGTGCAGGCTTCGGCAATCATTGCCCGCGCGAAGGTTTTGGCACGCGGAACAACGACAATTGCTACATCAGTTTGTGCAAGCGACTGCGCCATTGCAAACCCGGCCGTTTGCCATGCGGCGTAGTCGGGTAAAAACCCATGAATAATGCGAACGCGGTCACGTAGCAGCGCTGACGCGTCATAGGTGATGGGCGGGCGCATAATGCCGATGTTGCCGTCTGGCAACGTCAAAAGACCATCTGCAAGGGCCGTGCTCAGGCGGGATTGGGACATAATCTGCGAAAAGCGGAGAACCCGCTATTCTTTTTCCATTGTGCATTGGAGAGGATGCTGGTGACGCTGCGCAAAGTCCATCACTTGGGCAACCTTGGTCTCTGCGATTTCATGACTGAAGACGCCGACAACAGCAACGCCCTTTTTGTGCACCGTCAACATAAGCTCGAACGCTTGCGCATGGGACAGTCCGAAAAAACGCTCTAACACGTGCACAACGAATTCCATCGGCGTGAAATCATCGTTCAGGATCAAAACCTTATACATTGGAGGACGTTTTGTCTTTGGCTTGGTCTCAAGAACAACGCCGACGTCACCGTCCTCATTGCCTTCTTTCTCGGCCATCATGTAAATCGTCGATTGCATGCAGGAGTCCTGATTTAGATGGCGTTATATATAAGGCACACTGTCCCTGTGAAAACCCCATCCTTTTCACAAATCCATAAACATAAATGATCCGCCTATTCGACGATTTAGGCAAAGCAGCAGACCCCTACACAACATCTGGTGAAAAGACATCATAAGCGTTGTGAAAGTCTTTGAAATTAGGGTGTTTTCTGAGAATCATAGTTATGCTACGGTCCACCCATAATAAAAAAGCCACCGCAAAAATGTGGGGCTATTGAGGCAGAAAAAGAGGCAAGCGACGTGGCAAGTCGTCTGGGACAGTTGGCCCTTACCCGGGTATTTTTATGTGTAATTTTGGTATCTGTATGGGCGGCACCACTGCGCGTGGTTGCAGCCCCATACGCGGCGATGGTGATGGATGCGCGCACCGGTGAGGTGCTGCATTCACGCAATGCCGATACGCGATTGCATCCGGCATCACTGACAAAGATGATGACGCTTTACATCGCGTTCCAGGCAATCCAGCGCGGCGAAATCACGCTGGACACACCTGTCACAATCAGTCGTCTTGCGGCATCAGAACCACCCTCAAAATTGGGCCTGCGCCAGGGCCAGTCGATCCGCTTGCGTTTCTTGTTGCGGGCGGCAGCCGTGAAATCAGCAAATGACGCGTCAACCGCAATTGCCGAAGCGATTTCGGGCTCGGAAGAGGCATTTGCCACACGCATGAATCGCACTGCGCGGGCGATGGGCATGCGCAATACAACCTTCCGGAACGCACATGGACTGACGCAATCGGGCCACCTGTCGACAGCGCGGGACATGTCCATCCTCGGTCGGCATGTCATCTATGACTTTCCACAATACTATAACCTATTTTCGCGTCGGTCTGCAGATGCGGGGATTGCAACGGTCAGGCATACAAACCGCCGTTGGCTTGACAGCTACCAAGGTGGTGACGGTATCAAAACCGGCTATACGCGAGCTGCGGGATTTAACCTCGTTGCATCTGCCCAGCGCGGGCAGGAACGGATTATCGCAACAGTATTTGGCGGCTCATCAACAGCCGCCCGGAATGCTCGGATCACCGAACTGATGGATATGGGCTTTAATCGGGCGCCAGCGCGCGCAACGATCCGCAGGCCAAACCCGCCTGTCGCCATGCTTTCAGGGACACCAAGCACCGGAGGTGCAATCGCTGGCGGCAAGATCGTGCGCGTGAACGGCCTGGTCGCGACCAGCATGCGCCCCATCGCCCGCCCGACACCTGCAGCACCTGAACCCGCGCCCGACGCACTGATCGCTGCTGTCGACACCGACAGCATCAATGCGGTACTGGCAAGCGCTGTTGACAGCGCCTTGGCCGAGGCGTTGGCGACCCCCAACCCTGCACCGCCAGTTGCTGTCGCAGCCACCCCGGCCCCCGCTGTCACTCCAACAGTACGACCACAGCCTGATGCGACAGTTGTCGCAGCGGCGGCCACGCCAACCTCCACGCCTGCCGTGAACCCAGAACCAGAGGTCGTGACGCGCATTTCAACCTCGGGCGGTCGCCATTGGGGCGTAAATGTCGGGCGCTATAACACCCGCTACGACGCAGAGCGTGTTCTTCTGCGGGTCGCCTTGAACGAGATGAGCGCACTTGACGGCGCATTGCGGCGCGTAGTGCAGCGATCCGGCGGGTTTGATGCGAACTTCATGGGCCTGACCCGTGAAGGGGCCGACATGGCGTGCCGCAGGCTTCAGGCGCGCGGCACAACCTGCTTTATGATTGGGTCAGACAGCTAACAAAGCGGCTAGGCCACCTTTCCCTCAAAGGCGGCCGCCATCAGCGCCTTGGTATAATCGGTCTGTGGCGCGTCAAAGATTGCGTCAGCGTCGCCCGCTTCGACGACATCGCCCTGTTTCATTACCATGACCTTATGCGACAGGGCGCGCACTACCTTCAGGTCGTGACTGATGAACAAATAGGCCAGACCGTATTTTTGCTGCAATTCGCGCAGCAAATGGACGATCTGCACTTGCACAGTCATGTCCAACGCACTGGTCGGCTCATCAAGGATAAGCAGTTTCGGGCGTAAAATCATGGCGCGCGCAATTGCGATCCGCTGGCGTTGACCGCCTGAAAACTCATGCGGATAACGATCCATCAGAACGGGATCCAAACCCACCTCTTGCAGGATTTCGCCCACCATATCACGGCGATCACGACCGGGGTCCACCCCGTGGACACCCAACCCTTCGGCGACAATCTCGGCCACTGTCATGCGTGGGCTAAGCGAACCGTAAGGATCCTGAAAGACGATTTGCATATCGCTGCGCAGGGGACGCATTTGACGCTGGTTCAGGTGATGAATGTCCTGACCCTGAAAGGAAATCTGACCTTCGGACCGGATCAATCGCATGACCGCCAAAGCAAGCGTTGTTTTGCCCGAGCCACTTTCCCCAACCACACCAAGCGTCTCGCCGGCACGCACCGTCAATGTCGCTTCGTTGACGGCCTGTACATGACCAACCGTACGTTTCAGCAATCCGCGCTGTATCGGAAACCAGATCCGGGCATGGTCTGTCTGCAGGACAACAGGTGCATCCGCAGCAACCGGTGCCGGCCCGCCTGCGGATTCTGCGGCAAGCAGCGTCTGCGTATAGGGGTGCTGCGGGTGATCAAAAATGTCAGTGGTTACGCCGGCTTCAACGATAACACCATCCTTCATCACACATACTCTATCCGCGATTTTCCTCACGATGGTCAGGTCATGCGTGATGAAAAGCATCGACATGCCTGCGTCGCGTTTCAGATCCGCCAAAAGATCAAGGATCTGCGCCTGGATCGTGACATCAAGTGCTGTTGTTGGTTCATCCGCGATCAGCAAGTCAGGGCCATTGGCCAATGCCATTGCGATCATGACACGCTGGCGCTGCCCTCCGGACAACTGATGCGGATATGACGCCAATCGACTTTCGGCATCGTGAATACCCACCCTGTCCAACAGTTCGATAATCCGCGCACGCACCGCACCACCGCGCAAGCCCTGATGCAATTCGATGCTTTCGGCCAATTGCTTTTCGATGGTGTGAAGCGGGTTCAGCGATGTCATCGGCTCTTGAAAGATGAAGCTGATGTCGTTGCCGCGCACACGGCGCAACGTGGCATCATCGGCCCCCACCATTTCTTCGCCTTGATAGGTGATCGAGCCGGCCATGACAGCGCTGTCACCCAGCAATTGTACGGTTGACAACGCACTAACCGACTTGCCCGATCCGCTTTCGCCCACAATCGCGACCGTCTCGCCCTTTTTGACCTGAAACGAGATACCGCGCACCGCATGTGTTGTTTCACCATCCTGCCGGAAGGCCACGCGCAGGTTTTGAACGTCTAGGATCACGTCACTCATCGCGCATCTGTCCCGGTCTTCGCCAATGGCAGCTCTGCGTCGAACACCGTTTCATCAACAACCGTGTCGCCATCAGCCACAAAGGTTTTGCGCGGATCAAACGCGTCGCGCACCCCTTCAAAGATAAACACAAGCAGCGACAACATAATCGCGAAAGTGAAGAAGGCGGTGAAGCCGAGCCAGGGCGCCTGCAGGTTCTGCTTTGCCTGCAGTGTCATCTCGCCCAATGACGGGGCCGATGACGGCAGTCCAAACCCAAGAAAATCGAGCGAGGCCAAACCACCAATCGCTCCCGTCACCAAAAACGGCAGCATGGTCAGCGTGGCCACCATCGCATTGGGCAGCATGTGGCGGAACATGATTGTACGATCGCGTACGCCCAGTGCCTTGGCTGCACGGACATATTCAAGATTACGCGCGCGGAGGAACTCTGCCCGGACCACCCCGACAAGGGCGGGCCAGCCAAAGAGCACTGTCAAAAACACAAGAAGCCAATAACTTCGCCCCAAGATCGCAAAGACGATGATGATCACATAAAGCGACGGCATCCCTGTCCAGATTTCGATAAAGCGCTGGAACAGAAGGTCGGTCCATCCACCAAAGTATCCCTGCACTGCACCCGCCATGATCCCGATGATTGAGGCCGCGACCGTGACCGTCAAAGCAAAGGTCACCGATAATCGAAACCCATAGATCACGCGCGCCAGAACGTCGCGTTTGGTGTCGTCCGTCCCTAACCAGTTATCAGCAGAGGGCGGTGACGGGGCCACACCGCGCACATCCACAATAGTGTTGTAGGAATAGGGGATGATCGGCCAAAGCATCCAACCTTTTTCGAAACCTTCATCTAGAATTTCACCGGTTTCGGCCGCAGCAATCAGACCCTCCGGGTCATCAAAACAGCTTTCAAGCCCCCCGGTGATGATCAGGCAGTCCACCTCGACCTCGCCATATCCAGCCTCAGTCGGGAAGTCGCCGCCAAAGTCGCGTTCGGAATAAAAGCTAAAGATCGGCATACGGATTTCACCGCGATAACTGACCGCAATGGGTTTGTCGTTGGCGATAAACTCCGCAAAAAGCGATAAACCGAACAACACGCTAAAGATCACAAGCGACCAATAGGCCCGCCGGTTGCGGCGGAAATTACGCAGGCGGCGCTGGTTGAGCGGGGACAGGATGGGGCGTCTTGCCATCAGTTTCGCGCCTCAAAATCAATGCGCGGGTCAATCAGCACATATGTCAGATCCGTAATAATGCCGACAACAAGACCAATCAGCGAAAACGCAAAAAGCGTTCCAAATACCACCGGGTAGTCGCGCGCAACCGCAGCCTCGAAACCTAACCGACCCAAACCATCAAGTGAGAACAGCGTTTCGATAATCAGCGATCCCCCAAAGAACACGCCAATGAAAAGCGCTGGGAAGCCCGATATCACGATCAACATGCCGTTGCGGAATACATGTCCATAAAGCACGCGCGCTTCGGTCAGGCCTTTGGCCCTTGCCGTCATAACATATTGCTTCTTGATCTCATCAAGGAAGCTGTTTTTGGTCAGCAGTGTCAGCGTTGCAAAAGCTGAAATGGTTGAGGCAAGTACAGGCAGGGTGATGTGCCAGAAGTAATCGATGACTTTGCCGATCAGGCTAAGGTCTTCCCAATTGGCGGACGTTAGACCACGCAACGGGAAGACCCGGAAGTAAGATCCACCAGCAAAAAGCACGATCAAAAGAATGGCGAAAAGGAACCCCGGGATTGCATACCCTACAATGATCGCGCCCGACGTCCATGTGTCAAACGGGGTACCGTCCCGTACAGCTTTTTTGATGCCCAAAGGTATCGAAATAAGGTAGGCGATCAGTGTCGACCAGAGGCCTAGCGTGATCGAGACTGGCATCTTTTCCATCACAAGATCAAACACGCTAATCGAACGGAAATAGCTTTCCCCAAAATCAAAGCGGATATAGTTCCACATCATATTCAGGAAGCGTTCCAACGGGGGCTTGTCGAACCCAAACTCGCGTTCAAGTTCAGCAATGAATTCAGGCGGAAGACCGCGCGCTCCCACATAATCGTCACTACCGCTGTCGACAAGTTCGCTACCGCCGCCAGAGATGCTTTCGAAAACATCACCGCCACCTTCCATCTGGGCGATGATCTGTTCAATCGGGCCACCGGGCACAAATTGCGTCAGTGAAAAATTGATGATCATGATCCCCAGCAAGGTGGGGATCACAAGCAGCAATCGCCGAAGGATGTATGCACCCATGCTGCGGCCTTACTGGAACGCACCGGCGGCGCGTAGCGCTTCCGCCGCCTCAGCATCATACCACCAGTTATCAAGCGGCGACAAACCAAGCGGCGGGATCTCTTGGAAGCGGAATTTGTCGTAATAGGCAACGGTGTGTACGCCCTTTTGCCATTGCGGGATCCAGAAACGTTCAGCCCGCAGCACCCGATCCAGGGCCTGGGTCCGCGTGGTCAGTTCTTCGAGGGTTTCGGCATCGACGATGACGTCGATCAGACGGTCCACAGCATCCGACCGCAAGCGCATTGGATTGCGTGAACTATCATCGGCTGCGGCCGATCCAAAGAACTGTGCCAGTTGCTGACCCGGTTCAAAACCCTGCCCAAGCGAGGCGTTCACGATATCAAATTCCCCAGAACGGCGACGTTCGATGAACTGAGATGTATCGACCCGCTCTAGCTTGGCATCGACACCAAGACGTTTCAGGTTCTCGACAATGGGGTTGATAATGCGATCAAACTGTGGGGACCGCTCAAGAAAAACAACTTCGAGAAGTTCCCCATCTTTGCGCCGCATGCCATCATCACCGGCCATCCATCCCGCCTCGTCCAGCAAAGCAGAAGCCGCACGTAGCTGTCGACGGTCCAAAGGACGGTCCGAGGTTGCGGACACTGCCGGCAAGACAGCCTCGGACGTCAGTATCTCGGCATCCAGCAAGCCTTCGTCAACAAGCGGCTGCAACACGGCCAACTCCGCTTCGGATGGCACACCCGCTGCCTTCAGGTCAGAGTTGTCCCAAAACGACTCTGGTCGATCATAAAGACCATAAAACAGCGTTTCATTCATCCACTCGAAATTCACCATCAAGCTGATGGCTTCGCGTACGAGCGGGTCCTGAAACTTGTCCTTGTTCAGGTTGAAAACAAAACCTTGGCCGGTTCCGATGGAGCCATTCGGCAGTTCTTCGACCTGAACCCAGCCGCGTTCGCGTCCGGGGAAGTTATATCCTGTAGCCCACTGAATAGAGCTGTTTTCATTACGGTAAGTGTAAGCGCCGGATTTGAACGCCTCAAACGCTGCACCGCTATCCGCGAAGTACTCAATGCGGATTGTGTCAAAGTTAGAGCGTCCCTGATTAATTGGCAGCTTCTGCCCCCACCACTCGGGATCATAGCGGTAGATGATCTGTCGCCCAATATCGACCTCGTCCAAGCGGTAAGCGCCGGTCGCCATGAAGGGTGCATCACTTGTTTCATCAAGACGCGTGCCTGTTTCCTCAAACCAGTCCTTTGAAAGAGCCGAGGTTCCGCCAACCCACTGGACAACATCGCGGCGCGGCGCTGTGTCGGTGAATGTGAACTTGATCCGATGTGTATCAAGTACCTCGACATTGTCGATGAACTGCGAATAGACGTTGCGATATTCGGTGATGCCCTGTTCAAGCGTCAGTTCGAACGTGTACTTGATGTCTTCAGCATCCATAAAGGTGCCATCCCAAAACTTGACATCATCACGCAGATTGAAAATCACCCAGTCCCGACTCTCGGGGTATTCGAGCGTCGTACACAGATAGCAATAAACGCCGTAGGGGTCGTCCAAGGTGGACGTCAGGATACCTTCGTAACCGATTGTTGCCAATGCTGCAGACACGCCCTTGCGCGTGTAAGGATTAAAGCTGTCAAAGGTGCCTTGCGCCCACTGCGAGAATTCACCACCCTTTGGAGCGTCTGGGTTAACATAAGCCAGAACGTCGTCGGGTCCGTACTTCAGCTCTCCGAAATTCACATAGCCATGGCTTTCAATCACCGAGGCATCCGTTTCAGCAAAAAGAGATGAGCCCGCCCAAACCGCTGCGACACCGATCACCGACCCCATCACCCAATGTTTCAACCGGGCAGCCTGCACATCCAGCTGTTCGGCAACCGCACGGGACTTTGGGTGATGATGCATCATACTCTCCAGATCAGACGAAATCATATTACACGTAAATGAGGCTAGAAGACACGATGGCAAATGTTCAAGTTGAGAATGCGTGAACAATCGGTGAGCAAATCGTAACATTCACCAAAAAGGCCGCTCCAACGGATGAGGCGGCCCTTCTGACAATTCTCAGCTATTTTCGCTTAGTCTGCAAAAGTCGCAAGGTAGGCAATCAGGTTTGCGCGATCTTCGGCGGAACGCATGCCATTATAGCTCATCGCTGTGCCGGGCGCGTAACCGCGTGGATTTTCAAGGAATGCGTTTAGCTCTTCGGGTGTCCAGACTTCGGCCGCGTCAATCAGCGCACCAGAGTAATTGAAGTCATCATAGAATTGCACCGGGCGGTTCACGACGCCGTAAAGCGCAGGGCCAGTGCCGTGCTGACCGGCTTCCAATGCGTGGCATGACCGGCAACCGCGCCACAGACCTTCGCCATCGTCTGCACTGGCCGACGCAAAGATGACCGAGAATGGGACTTCTTCAACCTCTTCCTCGGCTTCGCCTTCGGCATCTGCGACCTCGATCACATAGGCCTGCGCGTGATGCTTGCCGTGGCCACCCGTGTGGTAAATTTCTTCCGCAAGCCAAGCACCTAGCAGATAAACCAAGAATGTGCCGCAAAGCGCACCAATCGCCTTGGTCATTGTCATTGTGTCGAACATGTCGCGTTCCATCTCATTTCGCTGTTTGGCGGCTATCTATCCGCTTCCAACGCCGGGTTGCAAGGTATAGTGGCGCGACCAAACGCCCATTTTCTCCGGGTGACGCAAGAGGACCGCAGAATGCCACAGAAAATCGCTTTTCAGGGTGAGCTTGGTGCCTACGGGCACGAGGCATGCGTGACTGCAAGACCGGACTATACCCCTCTGCCCTGCACTACGTTTGACGAAGCTATCGAGGCCGTCCGAAGCGGTGCGGCTGAACTTGGGATGATCGCGGTAGAAAATTCGACCTATGGGCGCGTGGCTGATGTGCATTCGCTCTTGCCCGAAAGCGGGTTGCAGATTGTCGATGAAACCTTCGTGAGGGTCCACATCAATCTGCTGGGCACGCAAGACGCCCAGCTTGATGATGTCACCCAAGCATTCGGGCATCCTGTTATCCTGCCGCAATGTGCCACATTCTTGAAAACAAATGGTATTCGCGGACGCGTCAGCTCGGATAATGCTCGCGCCGCGCGCGAAGTTGCGGCCGGTGCTGACAAAACTGTCGGCGCGCTCGCCTCTGTGCTGGCTGCCGAGATCTATGGGCTTAAGACTCTTTCAAAGCACATTGAGGATCACGACCGCAACACAACCCGTTTTCTGATCATGGCACGTGAGCCTGATTACACACGGCGCGGCGAGTTTGGCATGATGACCAGCTTTGTTTTTCGGGTCCGGAACATACCCGCCGCGCTATACAAGGCGATGGGTGGTTTTGCGACCAACGGTATCAACATGACAAAGCTGGAAAGCTACATGGTGGGCGGGCACTTCACCGCAACACAGTTCTATGCCGAAATCGAAGGCCACCCGGATGACCCGAACGTGCAACTCGCATTGGAAGAGCTGGGGTATTTCACCGATCATATGCATGTGATGGGTGTCTATCCCGCCGCGGCGCGACGCCACGAAGAAACCGGCGTTACCCCCCGGTAGCTGGGGTGCCAATGGCGATTGTGTACACCACCGCCTCCGCAAGCCCGTCTAATCCGATCATCCAGTTCAGCACATCATCATAGAACCCGCCCATGCAAAGACTTCCCAAGCCTTGATCCTGAGCTGTCAGGCAGATGTTCTGCGCGACATGACCTGCCTCAAACAAAACATATCGATAACCACGCTGCCCGTATTTGGTCTGCGTGCGTTCAAATACTGCGCTTAGGCAAAGGATAAATGGCGCTTGTGCAACGGCCTCCCATGTCAGGAATGCGCGTGCTGCCTGATCTTCCCAAGGATCAGTACTGAGGACCGCGAGATCATCGGCCATCGCGTCGTAATGATAGACCCCGGCGTCAAGGCCTGTAACGTTGCGAACCAGAACGTAAAGCTCCAGCGGATAAAGCGCTCCGGCAGATGGTACCGGCCTGCGGAGCATGAATTGTCCGGGAAATTGGTCAGGCCCCAATGCCGCATAAGCCGTGCGTAACAGCCCGGCACAGGTTGCAAGCGGCATTGGCACATCTGCAAAGGCGCGGTGCGATGTCCGTGCGCGGGCCAATTGATCAATGGTGCCCGTTTGCGTCTGTGGCAGTGCGATCCGCTGTGCGTGCAGATAGGTCTTACTTTGCTGTTGGAATGGCGCATTTGGAACTGGGTTTTCATTGACCCAAGGCGCTGAATTCAAATGGTAAAACTGCGAAAGGCTGGTGGTATCTTTTATGTTGTTGCGCATGTATCAGGCCAATGGATGTGGGCATTGATTGAGTTCGGCCAGATCAAGCGGTTTGTCCCGTAACCCCCACGCAACCGGCGCATCATAAAGCCTGCGCCCGCCCAGACGACCCTGCCCGTGGCCAAAATGGATAGGCTGAAAGCCTGTCACGATCACCCGCACCACACGCGGACCAAGAGCCGCGATATCGGGCGGGGTGATATCGGCATAAGCCACTCTGGCACCAGCTTGCACGGCCTTTGCGACCGTGTCTTCGATCAGATCTTCTACGACATCGCTTGGCGGTTTAGGCAGTTCCTGCACATCGTATGCAGTGGCATCCGTATCCAGAAAATCAAACTCGGTCGCATGTGACGGGATCGCGTGAAAAAGCGGATGGTCATTGAGTGTTTTGACATCCGCGTAGTTCTGCAGCCTGTCTTCGAAACCGGGTTCTTGCATCCGCATGCGCATGCCAGCACGAAGCTGGCACAGTTCGAACATGGCTTTGTCAACAGCGACGACGGGATCAGCCTCGCATCCCAGTCCGACAACACGAAAGATGCCGCCGTCTTTCGGATCCTCGGCAACGGCCATGATGACATAAGGGGCCTGATCGGTATTTAGCCAAAACAAGCGGACCTGCACGCCGAACTTCTCGTAATGTCGCAAGATCGCTGCGGCATGGCATCCGCTTTGCGGCGGCTTTATCTTGCGTGCCGGTAGTTTGTTCAGCCATGTCAGCATAAAGGCGTCACGCTCGATCACCTCATGCAAACCGCTTAAAATCGCATGCGGTAGATCCCGCCCGGCCGCGAGGCCGTTTGAGGCGGAAGGCACTACGAAGTCTTCGATCCGTGGCGGTGCGCCAAGCCCATAGACTTGCGCCGCAGGCATCTCAACCGGGGTGTTGCTGGGCAATTCGGTGCCAGTGATCCACGTCGTCTGGGTGTTGGTCTGCCAGGGTGAAAAACCAATGCCGCCCGCATATTGCTGATCCGCGTACAGCACACAATCCAATGGCGTGATCGCATCGGCAGAGGCGGTCCCGACACGCATCCGCGAAGGGTCCCAGTGAAAAGACCCGTATCTTTCAATGGCCTCGCCCAGCGCGGATAGCTTCGCTTCGGCCTCGGTCCGTCCTTTTCCGCCTGCGACACGTACGCTCAACTCGGTCGGCTGGCTGCTGAAATGGGCAAGCGTTGCATTCCACAGATGCGGCGGCGTGGGTTCCTCGGGCCCGCGTGTCTGCGGGAAAAGCGATGTCACAATCCCGCAACGCGGGCTGACAAGTGCTGCGATTAGGCGCGCCGCTTCATCCTGATCGTTCACGCCTTCGCCCCGATCGAAGCGCAAACGGGACATCCGGGATTGCGTAGCACGGTGTGCTTTTCCTGGCGTAGTCCGGGAACGTTGATTTGTATGAACTGCCCGGCAAGGTTGGGCATACTTGCACCTGTTATCCACGCCAGCGTTTCAGCACCCAGCATGCCACCGACGATATCCGCCGACATGGCCAGATTTTCACGCCGGGCGGATAAGTCTGCCTGTACGGACCCCAAATGGGTTTCCAGCGCCAATCGTGTCCCTTGATTGGGTGCGGCAGCAACCTCACGCATGCGCCAGCACATGTAGCAAGGCCCGGTATCATGGGCGAAGAACCCTGGCCCCACCAAAAGTTCACTGCCTTCAAGTGATGCCGCCATCCATGGTAAACCGACCGCTTTGCACGCGACGTTCAGGTTCAGTGCAAGCGTTTGTTCGCCCGACTCCAAACAGCATAAGACCAGTGTCGCATCCGAGATCAGCGCCATGATATCATTGGGATCAGCCGGACGCGTTGTTTCATATGCCAGGTCTGTTGCATCCGCGTGCTGCTGCAGCGTAGAAACCAAGCAAGCGGCGCGGTTCTTGCCGATATCCGCGGCAACAAAAACGCCCGCAAAATAAGGGTCTGTCGCCTTTACATCGCTAGGGTCGACGATTGTCAAACGGCCGATGCCTGCGGCAACCAAAGCCCGCGCGACAACCGCCCCGTGCATACCGGCACCGAACAAAACGACATGGGTCGATTGCAACCGAGCCTGCGCGCCCTGCCCTTCAGGCGCGGCCTCTGACAGCCAGCCTTGCTGTGGTTTGCGGTGCGTCGCGGCTGCTGTCGCCGCACGTCCTTCTCCCTCGACTAGAATACCCTGCTCCGCCAAGGTCGCAAAGGACGCAAGAAGTGCGGATCTGTCAAAGATATGACGCACCTCTTCGCAAATGGCGTCAACGCTGCGCGTGCCATCCAAAAGGGGCATCACCTGTTCTTCGAATGTCGCAAAGGACTTCCCCTGCAAGGTGATATTTCGCCGCCATGACGCAATCCGCAATGTTTCGTCGCCAGTGGCGTCAGGTGGCTCCGTCCAACGCAAAAAACAGGCCGGTAATAGGGGTTTCTTAAGAGGCGGAACCGCCTGTTTATGATCTTGCGACGTCAAAACCCGTTCCCTTGCGGCTGGCCTGTTGGATCACCGCAATTGCTGCAGCAATGCCAGGGCAGTTTCAAGGGTCTAACCTGCTTCTGGCACCACGCGCTCTGCTATCGCATCAAGCAAAGTTTCAAGGTCGGTCGGCATTTTGTTGTCAGCAAGAGCACCATCAATGCTCAGGAAAGAAATGCCGTGCACGAAGCTCCATAACATAAAGGCTTTCTGTTCATCCTCTTGTGTGATCGTTTGGCGGCCGTGGCATTTGGCGACCTCCATCTTCACAAATGCGAATTTCTCATCACCCAACGCATGCAGGTCTTCATCATCCGGGCCGTCCCCTGACCACGTGAACATCAGCCGAAAGACACCCGGCTCTGTCGTGGCGAACCGAATGTAAACCCGGCCCAAGGCGGTTATCCGCGCCCGGCTGCCTTCGGGATGTGGTGCAATCTCCGCCACCATCTGTTCAGATTGCCGCACCATTCCTGCCACGGCCACGTCGCGCAGCATTTCGGTCTTGTCTTTAAAGTGTTTGTACGGAGCTGCTGTTGATACGCCCGCGCGGCGGCAAGCCTCGGACACTGAAAAATTGTCAGGTCCTCTTTCCTCGACCAATGCGCGCGTCGCCTCAAGCAATTGCGAACGCAGATCACCATGGTGGTACGGAGTTTTTTTTGTAGGTTCTTTCGCCATTTTCATGATCCATTGCATTTCAGAGAACGTAACACTTGTCAAAGTAAGAAGTTCTAACATATGTTAGAGTCTCTAACATTGCGAGAGGTGTTTCCATGCAAGACGTTTCAAAACCAAAGCTGACGCGGCGGGCGCTGACCCTTTTTGGCACATTGATTGTCATTGCTGGAGCGGGCGCTGCTGTCAGCGTTGGCGCGGAAATCCTAACCGATCGCGCGGCACAGACCGCTCCTCCCGCAGCGGCAGCACTGACACCCGTTTCGGTGCGCCCAGTCGTCTTTGAGGACGGCTATACCGTCACCCGCCGCTTTCTGGGACAGGTCGAAGCCAATGCTGATGCCAATCTGTCATTTGAGTTGGGCGGACGTCTTGCCATGTTGGCTGCCGAAGAAGGCGTATCAATAACAAAGGGGGATATTGTCGCCCGCCTTGACACTGCGCTGCTTGAGGCAGATGCAGATCGGCTGCGTGCCTCGCGTACTGCAACACTGGCACAATTGGACTTTGCCGAAAGCCGATTGGTCCGCGCGACAGAGCTTTTAGGCGATGGTTTTTCGAGCCAAGAGACATTGGATCAGGCGCGTGCCACCCGCAACGAATTGCAAGCGCGTGTTGCTGAAATCGATGCCTCTAGCAAGACCGTACAGATCAATATTGAAAAATCTGTCCTAAGGGCTCCGTTTGATGGACGGGTTGGGACATTGACCGTTGAAGCCGGTGAGACGCTCAGTGCCGGACAGCATGTTTTGTCGCTAATTGAGACGTCAGCGCCGGTCGTGCGTGTCGGACTGCCACTAAACCTTTCACCTTCCATGCTGGAAACTGCGACAATCGAAATTGCAGGGCAGTCGTATCAAGCCACGCTTAAACAACTTCGCCCTGACATTGACCCTTTGACCCGCACACGAACAGCGTTGTTCGCATTGTCAACGCAAACTGCGCCTGCTTTTGGACAGTCCGCAACATTGCTGATCCCGGCGCCGGTGGCAGCACGCGGCGCATGGGTCGCCATCGATGCCTTGCAGGAGGGATCGGGTAGTACATGGACCGTCTTGGTCGTCGAAGATGGCATTGTACGCACGGCAGCCGTCGAATTGCTGCATGCGCAAAGCGACCGAGCGTTCGTGCGCGGCAGCTTTCGCGAGGGAGCGCAATTGATCCAATCTGGGGCGCATCGCGTCGTCCCCGGTCAAAGCGTCGCCATTTTGCCCGCGCAGGAGAAGGATGATGCGTAGCCTGACCTTCCGCCAACCACGGCTTGTCGCGCTGATCCTGTTGGTCCTGATTTCTGCCGGCCTGTCATCTTTTCTTTCACTGGGACGGCAAGAGGACCCCACGATTACCAATCTTTTTGCGACTGTCACGACTCAGTTTCCCGGGGCTGACCCAGCGCGGGTCGAAACCCTTGTGACCGCAGAGATTGAAGAGGAACTGCGCACAATCCCCGAAGTCGACATTATCACGTCGGTATCGCGCTCTGGGGTTTCGGTCGTCTCGATCGAACTGCTGCAAACACTGGATGCAGCCACAATCGAACAGGTCTGGTCTGAAGCACGCGACGCAGTCGAAGCAGCGCGACGCACATTTCCGGTTGGTGTGCAGGCCCCCGATTTTAACGCTGAGGGCATTTCAGCCTATTCCGCCGTAATCGCCGTTACAGCAGATCATGACACCGTGCCTTTGACGATTGCTCATGCGCATGCCGATGCGTTGGGCGACCGGCTTCGCGCCATTCCGGCGACCCGTGCTGTCGATCTCTTCGGTGTTCCCGAAGACGAGGTCTTGGTCACCATCGACGCACAGGCGGCCGCATCTCTTGGCCTGACTGCACAGGACATCTCGCGATTGATCATAGGTGCAGACGGCAAGGTTCAGGCGGGACGATTGCAAAGCACAGACGTAGACCTGACCATCAACATCTCAGGTGCGATTGAAGCTTTGGATCGCCTTGGAGAGGTTGTCGTACGGCAAAACCCAGCCGGCGCAACCGTCACGCTTGCCGACATTGCAGTGATTACGCGTGGCATGCGCGAACCGGCCGCCGAACTTGCGATCGCAAATGGTCGTCCGGCAATACTTGTTGGCGTACTGGCACAGGACGGTGTGCAAATTGACCGGTGGATGTCCTTTGTCCGTGATGAACTTGGAGCCGGCGCAGATCAGGTGCCCGTTGGACTGTCCGAGACACTGATGTTTGATCAAAGCACCTATACCGCTGACCGCCTGGCCGAAGTTGGAACCAACATGGCTATCGGTGTCACGCTTGTGGTGGCCGTGCTGTTTATCACCCTCGGCGCACGGGCTGCCGCGATTGTGGCTTTGGTTCTGCCAGTGGTGTCGCTGGCCACGTTGGCCAGCATGAATTTCATCGGGCTGCCCATCCACCAGATGTCTGTGACAGGTCTGATTGTTGCCTTGGGCCTTTTGGTCGACGCTGCAATTGTGATGGTCGATGAGGTCAGGCAACGACTGGCCAAGGGCATGGCCCGCATTGATGCGGTTGGTGATGCAACTGGCAGGCTCGCTGCGCCACTTCTGGCCTCAACCGTCACAACCGCCCTGTCCTTCACGCCCATGATCCTGCTACCAGGGCCAGCTGGCGATTTCGTGGGATCAATCGCCATCGCAGTGGTTTTGATGCTGTTTTGGTCGCTTTTTGTGGCGCTGACAGTGACACCCGCACTGGCCGGATGGTTCTTGAAAAGCGGCGTTGCCGGCGGCATTCAATTGCCACGTCTTGGTCGTGCGTTTCATGGGCTCATCGGGCTGTCCGTCCGCAACCCGATCAGGTCAATCGCGCTTTCGTTGACCCTGCCAATCCTTGGCTTTGCCGCGTTCCCGACGCTCACAGCGCAGTTCTTTCCTGGGGTGGAACGCGATCAGTTTTACATCGAAATGGATATGCCCCCCGGCACAGCCATCGTGGAAACGGCCAGCATCGCCCGCGAAGTTGATAGCATTCTCAGCGCGCAAGCTGGCATTGATCGGGTCTACTGGTCGATTGGTCAGTCCGGGCCGGCATTCTATTACAACATCACCGGCGGTCGCGCGTCAGAGCCTGCATATGCACAAGCAATGGTGAAAACCGACACTGCCGCAGACGCTGCCCGTTTGGTGCCAGTGTTACAAGCACAGCTTGAAACAACATATCCGGATGCGCGGATTATCGTACGCGACCTGGTCCAGGGCCCGCCAGTTGCGGCACCTATTGAAGTCCGCCTGGTTGGCCCCGATCTGGAAGTCTTGCGTGTATTGGGTGGAGAAGCGCGCGCAATCCTTGCCGATTTGCCGCTGGTCACCCAAGTGCGGGCAGGGGTTGTCAGTGGCGCGCCGCAACTACGCTATCAGATTGATGAAAACGCAGTGCGTTTGCTGGGCCTTAACCTGACGGATGTCGCCGCTCAGCTTGAGGCAGGGCTTGTCGGCGTCACTGGTGGTAGCCTTGTCGAAGGAACAGATCAATTGCCCGTCCGCGTCCGCCTGAATGACGGTCTGCGCGGTGATCTAGAGGGGATCAGCGACTTACCTATTCTTGTACCGAATGCAGGCAGCTTGTCGGGTTCCGGCGTGCTGCCGATCGTACCGTTTTCTGAATTGGCCACACCGGTCCTTGAACCTGCTGAAAGCGTCATCACGCGGCGCAACGGTGAGCGGATCAACACAGTCCAAGCCTTTATCGTTCCCGGTGTTTTGCCAGAAGAGGCCTTGCAAATGGCGCTATCTGCGCTGGACGCGCGCGGCTTTGAAATGCCGATTGGCTACCGGGTCGAGTTGGGCGGCGACAGCGATGCGCGGTCTGACACGGTTGGGAATCTCTTGGCCTCGGTTGGTCTGATTGTCACACTGACCATTGCCACGATTGTGCTGACCTTCAACTCTTTCCGATTGACCGTGATCGCATTGGTGGTTTGTGTCTTGTCCGCCGGACTGTCGATGCTGTCGCTTGCGTTGATGCAATATCCCTTTGGCATCAATGCGATCATTGGTGTCATCGGCTCAATCGGTGTATCGATCAATGCGGCAATCATCATCCTGACGGGACTGAAAGCCAATCCGGATGCGGCGGCTGGAGACACCAAAGCCATTGCTGATGTCGTCACCGGCTCCAGTCGGCACATTACCTCGACAACGATTACGACATTTGGCGGCTTCCTGCCGTTGATCCTTGCTGGGGGCGGTTTCTGGCCACCCTTTGCTGTGGCGATTGCTGGCGGGGTCATGTTTTCGGCGGTCATCTCATTTTTCTTCACGCCAGCAGCATTTACGCTGCTCTATCGCAAGAAGCGTGAACCGCTGATCCTAGCAAAAAGTGATGCTGTTCCGATGCCCGATGTATCGCCACGGATTGCAGCAGAGTGACCGCAACACCACCCAACGCCATGGCGGGTTGATAGTAAGCTTCCCTATCAATCGATTGGACGATTACAAATGCGCAATAGAGCACTAGCTCATTGACAAAATTATAAAAATAAAGCCGCGGCTTGTGGCTGACTTAGATCTTTTGGATGACTACACCATTCAAAACCAGTTCGACATGTGCCTCAAAATACCGGTCAAAATCTAATGTTTCTATATCGCTGAACATCATGCTGTGAAGCGCAAAGAAAATGACCGGGGCGATCAAAACATGCGGATTGTCCAGTATTGCTGTATCGGCCACCTCACCGCGCGTGAGGCCACGTTCGAGTATCCGCCGCAACAGCACTGAACCACGCTTTATGGTCATGTCATGGTAACTTGAAACAATCGTTGGAATGCGGCTTCCCTCTGTGACAAGGATATGAAACAGCGTTTGCGCTTCTCCTTCGATGAATCGGTCATAAACACTGCGCAAAAGGCGCGTCAGCATCTCGGACGTTGTCCCCTCGAAGTCTTCCAGCACTGTTTCGTTTTCAGCCATCACAGTAATGATGTGTTCTTCTACGGCAGCAAGAAAAAGCGCTTCTTTGGAAGTGTAGTAAAGATAGATTGTGCCCTTTGATATACCAGCGACCTCTGCGATACGATCAAGCCGCGCACGTTCAAAGCCAAACTGCGCGAATTCTTTGATCCCTGCGGCCAGAATCTCTGCAGGACGTGCATCTTTTCGACGGCGCGGCTTGCGTTTCTTTGTCTGTGGCATGTCGCTGCGGGCTTTCATTGGTGCCTAAAGCTGTCGCGTTATGGCCCATATTTCAATGGATCGCAGAAAAATTCATCCATTTCCTGACCTACACCGTAATTACAAGCAGTTTTTACTTTACTGACCGATAGGTCAGTTATTAATGACTTGCGAGTCAGTAAGGTGGAGTCAATGATGCGGAAAACCCTTAGGTTCTTTGCTACGGCAATCAGAGAGCTGCTGTGGATCGCAGCAGCAGTGGCGATTGTCTTTGGTGGCTACGTTGGATTTCAATATCTTGGCGACAACAAAGAAGATATTGTCGCTGAACCGGCATCGCGACCTGTTACCTTGGTTGAAACAACAGCCTTCGCCCCAGTGACCGGGCCGTTGCCAATTCGTGGCGAAGGCTTTGTTGAACCCTTTCGGACCGTCGCACTTTCCGCCCCTGTCGGGGGTCGCATTGTCACGCTGCACCCGGCCATTACGGACCGTGGCAGTTTCAACAGGGGCGACATCCTTGCTGAAATTGATGCAAGCACCGAGCGCGCGCAAATCGCGCAAGCAAAGGCTACCATTGCTGCAACCGATGCGCGGCTTGATTTGATTGACACCCAATTGACCCGCGCACGTAGCCTGCTGGAACGTAATGCGATCTCGCAAGCTGCTGTTGATGATTTGCTTGGGCAGCAAGACGAAGTGCGCGCAAATCTGCAAGGGCAGCAGGCACAATTGTCATCTGCCGAAATCGCGCTCGAGAACAAGATCGTGCGCGCGCCGTTTGACGGCAGTGTCCAAAGCAAAGATGCCGAGATTGGCAATGTCGTGGCAGGCGGCAGCCCCATTGCGCAAATCTACACCGCTGACCGCATGGAGGTCAGCGTGGCCATCCGCGAAGGCGATGCAGCCCTGATCCCCGGCCTTTTTGATGGGGCCACCGCACCTGCGAAAGTGACCATTACATTTGCTGGCACGGATAAGGATTGGCGGGCAGAAATTGTGCGCGTTGATCCATCGCTTGACCCGCAAACGCGGACATTGACAGCTACCGTGGCCCTGACCGAACGGGTGGAAAGCGATGTGACACTCGCGTCGGGTGCCCCACCGGCCCTGATTAATGCCTTTGCCAAGGTCGTGATCGACGGAATTATGCCAGACAACACTTACGCGATCCCATCCACCGCTTTGCGCGATGGTGATGCGGTCTGGTTATTGCGTGATGACACACTGGCCATCCATCCCGCCCACTTGGTTCATGTGGATGGCGAAACATCCTTTGTCGCTATTGCCGACCTTGCACCCGATGACCGGCTGATCCTGACAGCCCTTGCCGCCCCACAACCGGGCAAGTCGCTGCGCGATATCGCCGACGACGCACGCTTTTCACAAGTCCGCAACTAGGAGGCCCGCGCAATGAACGCCGCCATCAAATGGATGACTGAACATCCTGTTGCCGCCTGGCTTGCGATGATCCTGCTTGTCGGTCTGGGGGCCATCACAGCGGCAAACCTGCCGCAAAAAACCTTTCCAGAATTTGCGCTCGATTCCGTGTCCATATCGGTCAGCTATCCCGGCGCTTCCCCGACCGAGATACAAGACAGCATTGTTCAACCGATCGAGGATGAACTTAGCGGCGTTGATGGGATTGATAACGTGACCGCCAATATCTCGGAAGGACGGGGCGGCGTCACTGTCACCTTCCTTGATGGCGAAGATGTCGAAGCCAAGCTGGATGAGGTCAAAACCGAAATCGACAGCATCAATGTCTTTCCCGAAGATGCAGATGATCCCGTTGTGGTGCGTGCGGATAACTCGACCCGCGTTCTTGAAATCGCTTTGCACGGGGCGGCAACGGAGCAGGTTCTGAAAGAGGAAGCGCGCCGCCTGAAAGATGAGCTGGCGGCGCTTGACGGGGTGTCGTTTGTTGAGGTCGCCAATGTTCGGGATTACGAAATCAGTATCGAGATTGATCGCGACACGCTGCGCGCCTATGGCCTGACCTTGGGTCAGGTGGCGCAGGTGGTTGGTGTGAATTCACTCGAACTGCCCGGTGGCTCGATCGAGACCGACAGCGTTTCGATCCCGATCCGGACATTGGGGCGCAACTACACCCGGTCAGATTTTAAAAACATCGTGATCCGAACCAGCGAGAGCGGCGCGCAGGTGTTGTTGCGCGACATCGCAACCGTCACCGATGGGTTTGAGGACAGCGATCTGTCTTCGTCCTTCAATGGTGATCCATCCGTGTCGGTGAATGTTTACCGGGTCGGCGATGAACAAATCCTGCGCATCGTCGATCAGGCAGAGGCACATCTACGGGACGTCTTCCGCCCCTCGCTTGAGGCCGGGATCGAAGCAACCATTTGGCAGAACGAAGCCACACAATTGCAATCACGGATCGACCTTCTGACCAAGAATGCGTTCGTCGGTCTGGCGCTTGTTGTGCTGTGTCTGGCGTTGTTTTTGGATATCCGCCTGGCATTTTGGTCGGCGATGGGTATCGGGATCAGTTTTGCGGCGACATTCATCGTGATGGGTGCCCTGGGCATGTCGATCAACATGATCTCACTATTCGGGTTCATTCTGGCGATCGGGATCGTTGTTGATAACGCGATTGTGGTGTCAGAAAACATTTATAAGAACGGCGAGAAGGGGCTGTCGCCCGTTCAGGCGGCGGTCAAAGGCACGCAGCGGATCGCAATACCGGTTGTCTTCTCAACGCTGACCACCTTGGTTGCGTTCTGGCCGTTGTTGCAGATGCCTGCGCCGCTTGGGTCATTTTTGGGCGATATCCCGACCGTGGTGATGATCGTGCTGTCGCTGTCAATGCTACAGGCCCTGTTGATCCTGCCGCGCAATCTGTCGAACCTACAAATCGGCCCGGATTACAAACCCAACATCGTGTTCCGCCTAATTGGCGCCGTGCGCGGCGTGATCAATGCAGGTCTGCAATGGTTTATCCGTCATCCGCTGGATGCGATGCTGCGTTTCTGTGTGAACCGGATCTTTATTCCAATTGCCGGGGTCATTGCGCTGATGATGCTGACTATTGCGCTGATCACGCATGGCTATGTCCGGTTCAGTTTCTTCCCCGAAATCCAAGGTGAGTTTGTGACGGCAGCTGTTGAAATGACCGATGGTACAACATTTCAACGGACCGAGGCCGTAGCAGAGGATTTGCGACTTGCCGCCATCCGCGCGGGTGCCCGTTTGCAGGATGACCTGCCTGCAGGCGCACCAGATGTGGTGATCGGCCAATACATCGTCGTGGGCATCGGTGCCGGTGGCGGCGGTCCCACCGGGGCGGCAGCACCTGTTTCTTCGACACTGGCGCAAGTAGTGGTTGAGGTCACCGAAGCCTCGGCCCGGGATTGGGAAACTGCCGCCTTTGAGGCGATTTGGCGCGAGGAGGCCGGGCAGATCGCTGGTGTCAACACGCTGACCATTTCGTCATCACTGGTTGATGCGGGTGACCCTATTGCTGTGGAATTATCACTGCCGGGCGATGAGGATATCGCACCCATCGTAAATGATTTGCGCACCGGGCTTGAGGCCATCCCAGGCGTGTTCCAGATCCTCGATGACAGTTCTTCGGGCAAGCTTGAATACAAACTGGCGCTTAAGCCCGAGGCGCGGCTTTACGGGGTGACATTGCAGGATCTTGCTGTGCAAACGCGCAATGGCTTTTTCGGCGTTGAGGCAACGCGCGTGCAGCGCGGGCAGGACAATGTGGCCGTCATGGTGCGCTTTCCCGCAGAAGATCGCGATAGCTTGTACGATCTGCTGGATACCCGGATCTCGACACCATCGGGCGATCTGATCCCGCTTTCGACTGTTGCAACACTGGTAGAAGGTCTGTCACCCTCAGAAATTCTACGCCAAAACGGGCGCCGCGTGACCACGGTGACAGCCGATGTGGATGAAAGCATCATTACCAATGGCGAGGCGAACCGGATCATCCGCGAAGAATTGCTGCCACCATTATTGGCGGCCAATCCTGGTCTGAACGCCAGCTTCGGTGGTGAACAGGAAACCCAGGGCGATGCGCAGGCCGCGCTAGGTCAGGCGCTAGGCATCGCCTTGTTTGTGATCTTTGCCCTGCTGGCGCTGATCTTCCGCAGTTTCGTGCAACCGATTGTGGTTATGCTTGCAATCCCGCTTGGCTTGATCGGAGCCGTGACCGGGCACCTGATCCTTGGGATACCTTTGGGTCTTCTAAGCTTTTTCGGGATCATCGGCCTGGCCGGTGTTGTGATCAATAATAGCCTGGTGATGATTGACCTTTACAACGAATATCTGGCGCGCGGCTATGCCGTGAAAGACGCAGTGGTCGAGGGCACAAAGGACCGGTTCCGACCGATCCTTTTGACATCAATCACCACATTCCTGGGGGTCTATCCGCTGATCATGGAGACGTCATTGCAGGCGCAATTCCTGATCCCATTGGCCGTATCAATTGGCTATGGGGTGTTGATCGGCACCGGTGTGATCATCTTTGCAATCCCGGCTGTATTCATGCTGGTGCATCATATCGCGACTGCGTTTCGCTTTGTCACCCAAGGTATTGCAGGCAGCGCAGATCAACACCCGACCGCCGCTTTGGCCGAAGCACCGCACACCAGCCGCGAAGAACGTCCGGTTTTGCAAGCGGCAGAGTGAACTGGGTTACGCTGCCGGGTTGCTTTGCGCCTTCGCCAATGTGCGGATCGTAGCACCGATATTCATGAATTGCGTGCCCAGCGGGCTTGCCTTGCGCCAGATCATGCCAATGGTCCGATGCGGTCCGTCACCGTCGAAACGGGACACGCAGACATCGGCTGTCCGTGTCTCAAACTGCAGGGCCATTTCCGGGATCAGGGTCGCACCGATCCCGGCCCCCACCATTTGCACCAGCGTCGACAGCGAACTGCCCTCCATAATGTGCTTGGGGCGCGCGCCGGACATATCGCAAAACGACAATGCCTGATCGCGAAAGCAATGCCCCTCTTCCAACAGCAAAAGCCGCATCGTTTCCAAACGGGCCGGGCTAGGTGGGGGCGTGTTTTCCTCGGACCGGGGGCGCACAAGGTAGAATGCCTCATCAAACAAGGCAAATTCGCGCAAGGCCGGATCCGAGATGGGTAGCGCCACAATCGCAATATCCAGTTGCGATGTCAGCAGGCTTTCCACCAGTGACTGCGTAACAGATTCGCGGGGCTGCACATCCACATCCGGAAAGCTTTGCGCCATAGCCTTAATCACCGAAGGCAGAAGATAAGGCGCGACCGTTGGAATAACACCCAACCGCAATCGGCCCGTCAGTCCGTTTTTGGCGGACCGAACCAATTCTTCAAGGTCTTCCACGCGCACCAAAATATCCTGAATCCGTTCCAGAAAATCCTCGCCCAGTGTGGTCAGATGCATCTGCCGGGAATGACGTTCGACCAGGGGCGCACCCAGCATTTCTTCGAGTTCTTTGATCTGCAGCGAAAGCGCAGGCTGCGAAATTGCACAGGCCTCTGCGGCGCGCCCAAAATGCCGATGCGCAGCAAGAGCCGAGAAATACCGCATATGCCTGAGAGTGACACCAATCATAAGTTCAACTTATCACAGACTTTAGAAGAATAAATTGGAATAAATGACGATTCTGCTCTACCTCACCTTTGTCACCCACGTAAACCTATTCGCAGGAGATCCGACATGGACGGAAGCAACACCCCCCCCGGCACTGGCTGCCCAGTGATGCATGGCGGCAATACAGGCACAGACAATGCCGTGACCAAATGGTGGCCTGATGCGCTGAACCTCGACATTCTGCACCAGCATGATCTGCGCACGAACCCGATGGACCCTGACTATGATCATCGCGAAGCGGTCAAGGGGCTGGATTACGAAGGTGTCAAAGCCGACCTGAAGGCGTTGATGGTTGAGAGTCAGGAGTGGTGGCCTGCCGATTGGGGTCATTATGGTGGTCTGATGATCCGGCTTGCCTGGCACTCTGCCGGGTCCTACCGGATGGGTGACGGGCGCGGCGGTGCCGGGTCTGGCAACATCCGTTTTGCGCCCCTCAACTCCTGGCCCGACAATGCCAGCCTTGATAAGGCGCGTCGCTTGCTCTGGCCGATCAAAAAGAAGTACGGCAATGCGCTGTCCTGGGCGGATTTGATCATTCTTGCGGGTAATGCCGCGTACGAATCCATGGGTCTGAAGACATTCGGCTTCGGCTTTGGCCGCGAAGATATCTGGGGGCCTGAAAAAGATGTCTATTGGGGGTCCGAGAACGAATGGCTAGCCCCGTCAGAGCTGCGCTATAGCGAGTTGGAGACACCATCCACGATGGAGAACCCGCTGGCAGCTGTCCACATGGGCCTAATCTATGTGAACCCCGAAGGCGTGAACGGCAATCCTGACCCAGCAAAAACAGCGCTGCATGTGCGCGAGACATTCGCGCGGATGGCGATGAACGACGAAGAAACAGCCGCGCTGACATGCGGGGGCCATACGGTGGGCAAGGCCCATGGCGGCGGTGCGCATGATCAGATTGGCGCAGAACCCGAAGGCTGCCCCGTGCATGCCCAGGGTTTTGGCTGGGCCAACCCCGGCCATGACGGCAAGGCGACCAATGCTTTCACCTCGGGTATCGAAGGTGCCTGGACGAAAGAGCCGACGAAATGGGATATGGGCTATTTCGACTATCTGTTCGGTTATGAATGGGAACTGACAAAATCACCTGCCGGTGCGAACCAGTGGCAGCCTGTTGATATGCCAGAAGATCAAATGCCGGTCGATCCCACCGATCCGTCCAAGCGCGCCAAGCCGATGATGACAGATGCCGACATGGCGATGAAAGTTGACCCGATCTACAACGAAATCTGCCAGCGTTTCCGGGCGGATCCGGATTACTTTGCCGAGACCTTTGGCAGAGCCTGGTTCAAGCTGACCCACCGCGATATGGGGCCACGCGCGAACTATTATGGGCCCGATGTGTCGTCTGAAGACCTGATCTGGCAAGACCCGATCCCTTCTGGTTCGACCAGCTACGATGTGAGTGCGGTCAAAGCAAAAATCGCCGAAAGCGGGCTAAGTGCGGCTGAAATGATCGCAACGGCATGGGACAGCGCGCGGACCTTCCGTGGCTCTGACAAGCGGGGCGGTGCCAATGGCGCGCGCATCCGTCTTGCCCCCCAAAAGGATTGGGAAGGCAATGAGCCTGCCCGGCTGGCAAAGGTTCTGGGCATCCTCGAACCCATCGCTGCTGACACAGGCGCGTCCATTGCCGACGTAATCGTACTGGCAGGCAACGTAGGATTGGAGCAGGCGATCAAGGTGGCTGGTTTCAACGTGGCAGTGCCCTTCGCGGCTGGCCGTGGTGATGCTGGCGACGAACAGACCGATGCGGAGAGCTTCGCGGTACTTGAACCGCTGGCTGACGGCTTCCGCAATTGGCAAAAGCAGACCTATAGTGTATCGCCCGAGGCGATGATGCTGGACCGTGCGCAGCTTTTGGGTCTGACCGCGGCAGAGATGACCGTATTGGTCGGGGGTATGCGCGTACTGGGCACAAACCATGGCGGTAGCGCTTGCGGCGTCTTTACCGACCGCACCGGCGCGTTGACAACGGACTTTTTCGTCAACCTCACGGATATGTCCATGTCTTGGCACCCTGTTGATGGCGGCACGTATGAACTGCGAGACCGCCAATCCGGCGAAGTCAAGTTCACCGCCACCAGTGCAGATCTTGTATTCGGTTCAAATTCGATTTTGCGGGGTTATGCGGAAGTCTACGCGCAAGATGACAACGCAGAAAAGTTCGTCCGCGACTTTATAGCGGCTTGGACCAAAGTCATGATGAACGACCGCTTCGACATGTAATATGCTTTGGTAAGAGCGCAGCGCAAAAAATGCTGCGCTCTTCCTGTTTTCGAAAGCTGATTTTTCCTGATGGTGTTCGGATTGAAACGCTGGTCCGCATTAGACGCCATTGGACGTAAAAACAGCTTTGCGGCTTGTAAGGATCGTAGAGTTGACGTTCCGCTTCGCAGATTTTGCCCCGCAAATACGGTGGAAATGCCATGACCGCCGCTCGGGCAGACTAATAATTAGGAAACCACTGAGGTATTGCCAAAGTAGGCGTATGGAACGCACCCGTTATCTGCACCAGCCGACGCCTTTGGGACGACTGCAATTGGCAAAGGGGACATGGTGCTGTGAGAGAGGATTGAACTCTCGACCTCACCCTTACCAAGGGTGTGCTCTACCACTGAGCTACCACAGCATCCGTGGAACGAGGAATTAGCTTTAAAAGCAACCCTGCGCAAGCCCTGACTGGACCCTTTTTGTCCATGTTGGTAACACGAAGACCATGAGCGACAAAAGCAGCAGCAAGGCCGTAGATGCCAATCAAACTACTCGCAAAGACAGGTTGAAGGCAGCGCTTAAGGCAAATATGGCAAAGCGAAAAGCACAGGCCCGCGCACGTGGGTCAAATAACAACAAAAACGACGCGAAAGAGTAGGCAGGCATGGATTCCATAGTAGTCAAAGGCGGCAAGCCCCTGAATGGTCAGATTCAGATTGCAGGGGCGAAGAATACTTCGCTGAAGCTGATCGCAGCCTCAATCTTAACCGAAGACCCCGTCACGCTGACCAATGTCCCCAAACTTGCCGATATTCGCACAATTAGTGACGTGATGACGTCACTGGGTGTTGAAATTGCGCAGTTGGAGGGCGGGCGGGTCATGGTGCTGAGTGCGGCCAGCCTGAGCAACCGCAAAGCCGACTATGACCTTGTGCGCAAATTGCGCGCCTCGTTCCAAGTATTGGGGCCAATGCTTGCACGTGAAGGAGAGGCAATCGTGTCATTGCCCGGTGGCTGTGCGATCGGAGCCCGGCCTGTCGATATCCACCTTGATGCACTTGCACAGATGGGAGCCCGCGTAGAACTGAAGGACGGCTACGTGCATGCCTCGGCACCGCAAGGGCTAAAGGGATGCGAAATCGAATTCCGTTTCGCTTCGGTCGGCGCAACCGAAAATGCAATGGCGGCGGCGACCCTCGCAAAGGGGACAACAGTGATCAAAAACGCTGCTCGCGAACCCGATACAGTCGCCCTCGCCGATTGTCTGAACGCGATGGGCGCGCAGATTGAAGGGGCCGGCACATCCGAGATTGTGATTACTGGCGTCGACCGCTTGCATGGTGTTACGCAAGAGGTGCTGACCGATCGGATTGAATTGGGCACATTCATGGTGGCTCCGATGATTGCCGGAGGGTCCGTCGAACTTTTGGGGGGGCGGCTGGATCTCATCCCATGCTTTGCCGAAAAGATGATCGAAGCAGGAGCCATAGTCGAAGAAACGCCACATGGCCTAAAAGTGACCAAAGGCGACGGTCCAATCCGACCTGTGAACGCGAAAACAGCTCCTTTCCCTGGCTTTCCCACCGATCTGCAGGCCCAATTCATGGCCATGATGTGCCTGTGCAATGGAACAGCTGTGCTGGAAGAGACGATTTTTGAAAACCGGTTCATGCATGCCCCAGAACTGTTGCGTATGGGTGCCAATGTTGAGGTCCATGGCGGGACAGCGACCGTACACGGTGTGACGCAAATGAAGGGCGCACCAGTCATGGCGACTGATTTACGCGCCTCTGTTTCGCTGATCCTTGCAGGGCTCGCAGCCGAGGGTGAGACGGTGGTCAACCGCGTCTATCACCTTGACCGCGGCTACGAACATGTTGAGCAGAAGTTAAGCGCCGTTGGCGCACAGATTGAACGAGTATCTTCATGACCGAAGACGCGAGATTTGAAGACGGTAAAGAGGGTCCGCTGCGGCTCAAGGCAATGGATGCTGAGGATCTGGCTGTCGTGGCCGCCCTCGTGCAGGATGCGATTTTTCCGGCAGGCGAGATGCGCTGGGACAGAAAAGCGCGCCGGTTTGCCATTCTGCTCAATCGCTTCCGCTGGGAAGATGCCGAGAATGCGCAGAACCGTCGCCGTGATTACGAACGGGTGCAGGCGATATTGGCATTCGAGGATGTGATGCGGGTGCAGTCCCAGGGTGTCGATAAGTCAGACCCCGATATGGTGTTTTCGCTTCTCTCGATCAGTTTCTTGCCAACCGAAGATGGGGCTGGGCGCGTGGAAATGACACTGGCGGGCGACGGGGTGATCGGTCTGGATGTTGAGGCACTTGAGGTTGTGCTTCGCGACGTAACACGACCTTACGCCGCGCCGTCCGGCAAGGCACCAAGCCATCCCGTTTGACACCACCCCGGGGCAAGCTTCCATGATGAGATTAGCGGTCTATCCTGATGATTTCACCGATTTGCAGAGCAGCAGCATCGGATAACCTTTTCCCCAGAAATCAGCGTATTCCTCGATCGGGGCAAAACCAACGGCTTGGTAAAATCCACGCGTCTTTCGATATGGCAAACTAGGATGCGATGGCCCCAGCGTCTTGACCGTTAGAAAGTGTTTGCCTTTCTCCGCCGCAAAACGCTCGGCTTGGATCACAAGGGCTCTGCCCACACCTTTGCCGTGCATGGCGGGGGCGACGGCAAAAACATGGATATCCATGTTTGCCTTTGATGTTTCTGTCAGTGCCATCAGACCGACGACCGTATTGCTGACCGCCACGCCGAAAACGTGGCGGGTGGCAAGGTCATCAAGATAGTCCTGATAAACATCATATGTGCCGAACCAATCCGGTAGTTGCGACAGCAGTCTGTCACAAGCGGCCCGACTTTGATCAACGTCCGATAGTTCTTCAACACGATAGGCTCTGGGCATAGGCACGTCCTTTGTCGGGTTGAACAGAATACAAACTGCACCAAAACAATGCGCCGGTCCATCGTGCCATTGCTGCCCCCTTCCCTGCCCGCTATGTCCTCGGCGAAAGGAGTTTCCGATGCCACAGTTTCTGTCCACGACTGATCCCGATTTTGAAGCACGATTTGCCGCCCTCTTGGGGGCCAAGCGCGAGGATAGCCCGGATGTGGATGACGTCGTGGCCAAGATTATTGCCGATGTACGCGACCGGGGCGATGCAGCTGTACTGGAATTGACGGCAAAGTTTGATCGGCTGGAACTAACTCCAGAGACGATGCGCTTTTCTACGACCGAGATCGAAGCCGAATGTGCAAAGGTTTCGGATAAAGACCGCGCGGCACTTGAAAGCGCCGCCGCACGCATCCGCGCCTATCACGTGCGCCAGATGCCCGAGGATGCGATGTGGACGGATGAGGTTGGCGCAGAACTCGGTTGGCGCTGGACTGCTGTTTCTGCGGCAGGGCTTTATGTCCCTGGCGGGCTGGCGTCTTATCCTTCATCGGTCCTGATGAATGCGATCCCCGCGAAGGTGGCCGGTGTTGGCCGCCTCGCCATTGTTGTCCCGACACCTGATGGTGTAACGAATCCGCTTGTTCTGCAAGCTGCGCGGATCGCCGGTGTGGATGAAATATACCGCATCGGTGGCGCGCAGGCTGTGGCGGCACTTGCTTACGGCACAGAAACAGTTGCTCCGGTCGACAAGATCACCGGGCCTGGAAACGCCTTTGTCGCAGCCGCCAAGCGCCGGGTGTTTGGCAAGGTGGGCATTGATATGATCGCCGGGCCTTCTGAAATCCTCGTCATTGCGGACAAGGACAACGACCCCGATTGGATCGCGCTTGATCTGTTGAGCCAGGCCGAACATGACGAAAGCGCGCAGTCGATCCTGATCACGGATCATGCACCATTTGGGCAGGCGGTGGCAAAGGCTGTGGAAAAACGATTGGAAACGCTGGAACGCCGCGCAATCGCGCAAGCAAGCTGGCGGGATTACGGGGCGGTAGTGACGGTGCGATCAATGGACGAAGCCATCACCCTGTCCGACCAGATCGCGCCCGAACATCTTGAACTCTGCACCACTGATGCCGAAGCATTGGCAGCAAGGATTACGCATGCAGGTGCGATCTTCATTGGGGGTTGGACACCTGAGGCGATTGGCGACTACATTGGCGGTCCAAATCATGTGTTGCCGACGGCTCGGTCGGCACGGTTTTCAAGTGGATTGTCGGTCATGGATTTTCTTAAACGGACGACATTATCGCGGATGACGCCAGAGGCGTTGGCAGCGATCGGTCCTGCGGCCGAACGCCTGGCAAAGTCAGAGAGCCTTGAAGCGCATGGCCTGTCCGTGCGTGCGCGCCTTGATCGTTTGAACCGAGGTGAAACATGAGCAAAATCATCCACATCGAGATTGATGACCGTAACCTGCCGCCACCCACGCCTGAAATCGACCAGGAACGGAAAGTGGCGATGTTTGATCTGTTGGAAGATAACAGCTTTGCCATGCCATTGCGCGAGGGGCGCAAGGTCCCTGACGGCCCTTACAAATTAGGCCTGTCGATCAAAGAGCGCCGGCTTGTTTTTGACATTCGTCAGGAAAACGACGCACCTGCGAATGAATTTCACTTGTCATTGGGACCCTTCCGGCAGGTGGTCAAAGACTACTTTCAGATTTGCGAAAGCTATTTTGACGCCGTGAAAACGCTGCCTCCCAGCCAGATCGAAACCATCGATATGGCGCGCCGCGGCATCCACAACGAAGGCGCGCGGGTCTTGCAGGAACGGCTTGAAGGCAAAGCGGACGTGGACATCGACACCGCTCGCCGCCTTTTTACCCTAATCTGCGTACTGCATTTTGGGGGCTGATATGGCGGATGGGGGCAAATATCAGACGCTTCCGCAATCAGTCCTCTTTTGCTGCGACCACAACGCTGTACGCTCCCCAATGGCCGAAGGCATCATGAAAAAGCTATATGGGACAGAGTGTTACATCCAATCCGTTGGCGTCAAAAATGATTTGGAAATTGATGGCTTTGCAATCGCTGTTTGCGCCGAAATTGACGTCGAACTGTCACGCCACCGTTCGAGATCATTTGATGAGATGGAAGACTGGGGCGACGACCTGTCGTCTTTTGACCTTGTTCTCGCCCTGTCGCCTGCAAGCCAGCGCCGCGCGCTGGACCTTACACAATTCTATCACATCGATGTGGAATACTGGCCAATCCTTGATCCCACTGGACTGGGTGACGCGCGCGAGGCGCGGTTGACTGCCTATCGCGAGGCACGAGACCAGATCATGCAGCGGCTGATAGATAGGTTCGGACCAGCGCGTGTCTAACCGTCAATTCCTGCAACAGATTATCCCAATCTCCACCCTTTGCCCTTGATATTCTTGGCTGACAGGCTCATTTAAGCGGCGCGTAAAGAATTGCGCGGAAAAATGTAGGAGACCACATGGCCAAGGAAGAACTGCTCGAATTCCCAGGTGTCGTGAAAGAACTTCTGCCAAACGCGACGTTTCGGGTCGAGCTGGAAAACGGCCATGAGATCATCGCGCATACGGCGGGCAAGATGCGCAAGAACCGCATCCGCGTTCTGGCAGGCGACAAAGTCCAAGTCGAGATGACACCTTACGATCTGACAAAAGGTCGGATCAACTATCGTTTCAAATAGCGTTCGGTCCGGTGGCGTGCGCAGTCTTGGCCGACCGGAACGGGCGTTTGATCAGACCTTGATCCGATTGGGTCGTCGTAAATTATGACGACTTTACCGTCCGACCCGACACTCAAACTGGTCCTTGGTTCCGGATCACCCCGCCGAAAAGAGCTTTTGGCGCAGCTGGGGATCATACCATTTACAGTGCGTGCGCCCGACATTGATGAAAATGTCGACGGTACCGAAAAACCACGCGACTATGTCAATCGGATTGCTGCACAAAAGGCGGCAGCCATTGAGATCGCTGATGACGAAGTCTTGCTGTGTGCCGATACAACCGTGGCACTTGGACGTCGGATTATGGGAAAACCTGCCGACGATGTCGAGGCGGCGGCCTTTTTGAGGAAGCTATCAGGCAGAAGGCACAAGGTTATAACATCCGTTGTGGTAAAACGCGGTGTGCAAGTTTGGCAAAAGGACGTGCAAAGCACGGTTGCAATGAAACGGCTCTCGACGAAAGAGATCGAGAGCTATCTCGCATCAGGCGACTGGCAGGGCAAGGCGGGCGGCTACGCCATTCAGGGGCCTGCGGGTGCATTCATCCCATGGATCAACGGATCCTACACCGGCATCGTTGGGTTGCCACTGGCCGAGACATCCGGTCTTTTGCGCGCCGCAGGATACACGATCTACGGAGATCACGAATGAAGGGTCACATGATTGTCCTGGACCATGTTGGCGGATTTGAGGCGGCCGCCTATCTGGTGGACGGCAAATTGGACGACATCCTGATCGACGACCAGGATGCGCCCCGTCCGGGAGCGATCTTTCGGGGCATTTGCGACAGGCCCATCAAGGGGCAAGGCGGCATGCTGTTGCGCCTTCCTGACGGCCAAACCGGCTTTCTGCGGGCCGCAAAGGGCCTGCGCCCCGGTCAATCAGTTCTTGTGCAGGTGACGGGTTATAGTGACGCTGGCAAAGCCGTTCCCGTCACAGACCGGGTCCTGTTTAAAAGCCGTTACGCCATTGTCACGCCGGGCAAGCCAGGGCGCAACATCTCACGCCAGATCATGGATGATGACAGGCGCGATCAATTGCTCGCCATTGCCCACGAGGTGTTTGAGAGCGAATACGGTCTCATTCTGCGCTCCTCGTGTAGCGAGGCCACTGACGAAGAAATCTCCGAAGACATCATGGCAATGCTGTCGATGGCAGAGACCGTCTTGGCAGATGCCCAAGGAACCCGTCCGGAAGCATTAACAGAAGGCGATAGCCCGCATACGTTGGCTTGGCGCGAATGGCACGGACGCGCAACTGTTGAAACCGAACCCGGCGGTCTCGAAAATCACGGTGTGTTGGACCAGCTTCTACAAATTCACGATCCGATGGTCCGCATCGGTGAAGGCACAATGTATGTCGAACCAACGCGCGCTTGCGTAGCAGTGGACGTTAATACTGGCAACGATATGTCACCCTCGGCTGCCCTGAAAACCAACCTGGCGGCCGCGCGCGCATTACCTAGAGCATTGCGCCTGCGCGGGTTGGCCGGTCAGATCTGCATCGATTTCGTTTCGATTTCCAAGGCACATCGCAAACAAGTGGAACAATCGTTGCGCGCAGCCTTCAAAGCGGACCCAATTGAGACGTCACTGGTCGGCTGGACCGCAATGGGTCTGTTTGAGATGCAGCGCAAACGCGAAAGAGCACCCTTTCCAATCCGCATTCTTGAGGAAATCTCATGACCTGCCCGATCTGCGGCAAGCCAACTTTGCGCCCGCTGCGCCCCTTTTGTTCAAAGCGGTGCGCCGACCTGGATCTGGCCAAATGGTTTTCCGATAGCTACGCCGTCCCATCAAATGACCCCAATGACGCAGATGCTGTCGAAAACGCGCTGCGCAACGCAAAGGAAGAGAAACCGCACTAGGGATGCAGTTCGCACTGGACACCCCATTCGACCACGTCTAAAAGGCCGCTACCCAGTTGGCAGCTACGGTCTGCCGTCCCGTTGCCCGGGTAGCTCAGGGGTAGAGCAGTGGATTGAAAATCCTCGTGTCGGTGGTTCGATTCCGCCCCCGGGCACCATTTAAATCAAATGAAAACAAGTTCTTGCAACTTTTGCACATGTGCAACGCTTAAGTGCTCGATTAGCTGGGTGCCTTATGGGTGCCATTGGATTCCAAATTCGGTTATGGCACGGAGATCTTTCGGGTTGGCGGCGTTCGCCATCTTTAAGTGTCACGGCCAATGCCTCTACCTCACGCCAACTACTGCCTGACAAGGTAACTGGAGCTAGTTTCGACATGTTTGAATTTGTTTTGTGAATCGCTAGACCAGCTAGTTGGCTGATTTCATTTTAGTTCTCGGCGCACGATTTGCGAGGTCTCATCATCAAATTTGTATTGCGAAAAAAGATGCTCAGCAGCCGTCGGTGTCAAGTGACCACGATCAGCCGTCAGCAGTACATCATCATAAGTCAGGCGGCAGTCTTCGACCAATCCTGTCAGACAAATCTGCGTAGTCAAAGAAATGTATTGAAATCCACTTGCTGGCACAACATCCTGCATCAGTTCATCGGCCGCAAAGTACTCGGGGACGATCATAGATGCGCCCTGAAAGCTGCCCGTTTGGCTTGCAACGATGTCATAAACATCAGGTAACTTGCGCTCAAACTGGAGTGGTGCACCGATAACAACAGTATTTTGTCCTGCTGTTTTCAGATATTCTAAAGTGTCGACAAGGTTATTTTGGATGACATCCGGATTCCGCCAGCCACCAGCGAGTATAAGCAGATCAATCTCATTTTCCGCTGCAAACGCAAGAATGCGGTCGTTTCGGGCACGACAGTTTTCATTGCGACCGTAATCAAAAACAGGACGGCAACCAGCCATGCCCGTGAAAACGACATTCGTTGTTGCTGGATCCACAATCGATTTGACACCCCAGAATGAGGAGTACGCGACCATTGAGTCCCCCATCAAGACGATGTTTTGTCGATTGTCATCGAGAACAAGGCAGTTTTCAAACGGATGTTCGGTCAGGTCACCGTCCAGCTCAAAATGAAAGTAGCAGTCAGGATCGTAAGTCTCCCCGCGATCGACGCGCTGCATATCAAGAAACGTTGCGTACAGAACTGGCCGATCTCTGAAGCGGTCGATCAAGCCACCGCCTGATATCGCCCACAATGCAAAAACAACCATGACGAGGCCACTGGTCAATAACGTCAAATACAGCGGCTTTGCGCCAAGGCGCTGCTCCCGAAATGGCGTTTCGACAAACCGATATGACAACGCGGCGCAGGCAAATGAAACTGCAATCAGTAAGACAGTCTGCCCGTAGCCCAGCTCGATAAATGCGTGCCGCGCAAAAACCAGAATAGGCCAGTGCAACAGGTACAATGAATATGAGATCAACCCGATGTAGACGATTGGACCCCAAGATAAAACTGACTTCACCAAAGATGGGGTCGTCCCGAAGCGGATCAGCAAGACTGTTCCAACTACTGTGGACAGTGTAAAAGTTGATGGATGCCGAACGCCGTCATCGTAGACGAACATCGGTACCAAAACAGCGAGAAATCCGACATAGACCCAAACTCTGCTGCGCATCGTCGGTGCCGGCAGACCATGTTTGAGGTGCGAAAGCGCAAGCAAAGTTCCACAGACAAATTCCCAGATACGACTGGGCAGGACAAAGAAGCCGAAGGTTGATGCGTGAATGGCTGTCAACTGCGCGCATATCAGTGAGCCAACAAGCAATACCCACAGCGTGATCTTTATCGTGCGTTCACTGCTTGAAAGCCGATTCAACATGATCAAGAGTAGCGGCAGCACAAGGTAGAACTGCTCTTCAATCCCAAGCGACCAGGTGTGCAGAAGTGGCTTAAGCTGACTGGCTTCAGCGGTGTATGAATCCTCAAGCCAAAAAACAAAGTTTGAGACAGAGGCGACAGCTGCGACAAGCGATTTACTGAATGCCACAAGAGCGTTGGGGTGCAAAAGATAAAAAGCGAACGGTATACTGAACACCAGCATTGCGAACAGTGCGGGCAAGATACGCCGTGCCCGACGATGATAGAACTGCAGAAAAGAGAACTCACCGCGTTCGATTTGTTCGAGGACAAGGTAAGAAATCAGGTATCCTGACAGGACAAAGAAGATGTCAACGCCGAAGAAGCCAGCAGGCAGCAATCGGTAGCCAAATACATCTAAATCTGCGTGGTAGATGAGGACGGAAAGCACCGCTAATGCACGTATGCCGCTGATGTCTGCTCGATACTTAAGCATAGGTACTACTGCTCGCGAGTGAAAACGGCTTAGCACCGCATTGGTTATAGAATTCGCGGCCGGTCCTAGCGTTGTGCCGCGAAGATGCAGCCGTGTTGACTACCTATTCCATCTCGTACAACCACAATTAAGCTAGATCAATCTCAATCATCGTACCTGAGGTACCCTAGGCGCGCATACCTAACGTATTCTAAAAGATACATACTAGCACAGCCAATTGCGAGCGCAGCGCTGTGCATCTAGCACCGTTTTGACAGACCGACATAAAGACGCTTTGATGCGGCTTTTTTTGGTTTGCATTGGTCGATATTGCAGCAATCTGGCACTTTACATGATTGAAACGCAGGACTTCGCCTTCAGATGCTAATTGCCGCGTCGCAAACTTGTTGCTGGGTCAAAAAGATGCGTCTTACCTGCCTGAACAGAAAACCGCATTTCCAGTCCTTCGTCGCTTAGAATATACACGCCCGGAAGGCTGGCTGTGAAGCTGTCATGTGTGTCGGCCAGTTCGCAATGAAGAAGCGTATTTGCGCCCAGTGGCTCGGCTAATTGGGCTTTGACCCGGATTGCTCCTGTCTCTTCAGCGATCAGGTGTTCAGGTCGGACACCGAATTTAATCGGCCCATCGGGTTCATCAACATTAACAATGGGATGGTTGGCCACCGTGACCCAACCGTCCCTGACCTCTGCGTCGAGAATATTCATAGCCGGACTGCCAATGAATTGCGCAGCGAACAGGGTCCGAGGGGTTTCGTACACCTCAAGCGGGGTGCCGATCTGTTCAGCAATACCGCCATTCATCACGATCATACGGTCGGCCATGGTCATGGCTTCGACCTGATCATGGGTCACATAAAGTGCGGTGATGCCCAGCTTTGACTGGAGTTCTTTGATTTCCAACCGCATCTGCACACGCAGCTTTGCATCAAGGTTCGACAAAGGTTCATCGAAAAGAAACACAGCCGGTTCACGCACGATCGCGCGTCCCATCGCAACGCGTTGGCGCTGTCCGCCAGACAACTCACGTGGTTTGCGGTCCAAGAGTGGTTCAAGTTGCAGCAGCTTGGCGGCATCAAGCACTTTGGCATTGATCTGCTCTTTGGGCAGCTTGGCAATCTTGAGGCCATACCCCATGTTCTGACGCACTGACATATGCGGATAAAGGGCATAGTTTTGAAAGACCATGGCGATATCACGGTCCATCGGTTCTTTATCGTTTGCGCGATCTCCACCGATCAGAACATCGCCGGCCGTCACCATCTCCAGACCTGCGACCATCCGCAATAGTGTGGATTTGCCACACCCGGACGGCCCGACAATGACAATGAACTCACCGTCTGCAATATCAGTTGTGATGCCGTGGATCACATCCGTGGCGCCAAAGCTTTTCTTGATGTCTTGCAGGGAAACGGTCGCCATATCTTATTTCTCGCTATCAACAAGGCCGCGGATAAACAGCCGTTGCATGCCAACCACGACGATCACCGGCGGGATCATCGCAAGGATGGATGTCGCCATAATCGTCGGCCAATGGGCAAAGTCATCGCCCGACGGGAACATCTGTTTGATGCCCATGACGATCGTGTTCATCTCTGGATCGGTGGTGATCAAAAGTGGCCAGAGGTACTGGTTCCAGCCATAGATAAACAGGATCACAAAGAGCGCTGCGATATTCGTTCGGCTCATCGGCACGACGATGTCCCAGAAGAACCGCATGGGGCGGGCACCATCGACGCGAGCTGCCTCGGCCAGCTCATCGGGGATGGTGAGGAAGAATTGGCGGAATAGGAAGGTGGCTGTCGCCGAGGCTATGAGCGGAAAGATCAGGCCGGAGTAGGAGTTCAACATGCCGAAGCCTGCGACCACCTCATATGTCGGGACGATCCGCACCTCGACAGGCAGCATCAGCGTCAGGAAGATCAGCCAGAAGAACAGGTTTCGGCCCGGGAATTTGAAATAGACAATCGCAAAGGCCGAAAGCAGTGAGATGATGATTTTGCCAACGGCAATCCCAATCGCCATGATCAGACTGTTCAGCAGCATTGTCCCAACCGGCACATTGATGCCAGAGAACAGCGCATTCTTGTAGTTGGTCCAAAGCTGGTCACCTGGCCAGACGGGCATGGGTGGGCGGATAATGTCAGCCTGCGTGACGGTTGAGGCTACAAACGCAAGCCAGATCGGAAAGAAGATGACCAAAACGCCAAGGATCATGAAGACATGGGTGAGCCACAAGCCGGACCCACGTTTTTCAACCATGCCATGAACTTCGCGCGCCATCAGTAATGCACCCGTTTTTCGATGAACTTGAATTGCAGGACGGTCAGCAGACCTACGACAATCAGCAGGATCACCGATTGCGCCGAAGAGGAACCTAGGTCCTGGCTGACGAAACCGTCTGAATAGACTTTGTAAACAAGGATTGTGGTCGTTTGTTGCGGCCCACCCCCGGTGATCGTGTGTATCACGCCGAAGGTCTCAAAGAACGAATAGACGATATTCACCACCAGCAAGAAGAAGGTCGTGGGCGACAGAAGCGGCAGCACAATTGTCCAGAACCGCCGCCAGAAATGTGCGCCATCTATGGCCGCAGCTTCGATTACCGATTTTGGAACGGCTTGCAGGGCTGCAAAGAAAAACAGGAAGTTATAGCTGATCCGCCCCCAAGCAGAGGCAATGACGACCAGACCCATCGCTTCGCCCCCGTTCAGAACATGGTTCCAGTCATATCCCAACTGGCCCAGATACCATGAGACGACACCGACGCGGGTATTGAACATGAAAAGCCAAAGTACACCTGCAACGGCGGGCGCCACCGCATAGGGCCAGATCAACAGTGTACGATAAACGCCTGAGCCTTTGATGAGGCGGTCTGCAATGACTGCCAGGAATAGCGCGGGGATCATTGAGCACAGTGTGACCAGGATCGAAAAGATCGCGGTGGTTACAAAGGATGCGCGATAGAACGGATCAGATAGGAGAAATTCAAAATTCCCGAGACCCACATACTGCATCGAGAGGCCAAAGGGATCCGGGATGAAGAGCGATTGCCAGATCGCTTGCCCGGCGGGGTAAAAGAAAAACACAGCCGAGATCACGACTTGCGGTGCGATCAGCAAGGCCGGGAGTAACCAACCTCTAAACTTAACCCGTTTTTCCATGAACCCAACCGGCGAAAAAGGCGGACCGATGGGCCCGCCTTTCCGTTTGCCTTAGCCGTTCGCGGCTTCGAAACGACGCAAAAGCGCGTCGCCGCGTTGTTTTGCGCTATCCATGGCTTCTTGGGCTGTTTTGTCGCCAGCCCAGATCGCCTCCAGCTCTTCGTCGATGATGCCGCGGATCTGATCGAAGGATCCAAGGCGCAAGCCTTTGGAGTTTGCTGTCGGCTCATTTGCGGTCATCTGCATGACTGCGATATCCGTGCCTGGATTTTCTTCGTAGAAACCAGCGGCACGGGTCGCGTCACCTGCTGCGGACGTGATTGGCAGATAGCCTGTGTCCTGATGCCACTGCGCCTGCACGTCACTGGACGACAGGAATGCAAGAAATTCGCCAACGCCTGCATATTCGTCCTCTTCATGGCCTTCCATCACCCAAAGCGACGCACCGCCAATGATCGTGTTCTGTGGACCATTTCCGACGCCTTCCCAGTAAGGCAGCGGACGCACATCAAAGTCGAACTCTGCCTCAGCCTTGATCCCGGCGTATCCCGCAGAGCTTTCAGTGAAGAGCGCACATTCGCCTGACCGGAAGTTTGCGCCACCTTCGTTGCGGCGACCGGTATAGATGAACTTGCCGTCCTGCGCCCATTCACCCATGGCGGTCAGATGTGCGACCTGGGCCGCGCCGTTCAGCATCAGTTCGGTGTCCAAACCGGCAAACCCATTGTCTTGGCTCGCAAATGGCACGTCGTGATATGCCGAGAAGTTTTCAAGGTGGATCCAGCTCTGCCATGCCGTGACCAACGGGCATTCTGAGCCACCAGCCTTCAGCGCCTCAAGCGTGTCGCCTACGGCCTGCCACGTTGACAGGTCGGTGTCTGGATCGACGCCTGCGGCTTCAAACGCATTACGGTTTACCCATAAAACAGGTGTCGAGGAGTTAAAGGGCAACGACAACATCTCGCCGTCAGTGGTGGTGTAATAACCTTTGACGGACCCGATATAGGCTTCAGGATCAAATGTTGCACCGCTTTGGGCCATCACCTCAAAGACAGGTCGTGTCGCACCTTGCGCCGACATCATGGTCGCCGTACCGACCTCAAACACCATCAGGATATGAGGTTGCTCACCCGCGCGGAACGCCGCAATGCCAGAGTTGAGTGTTTCCGAATAATTTCCTTTGTGGCTTTGGACAACCACGTAGTCACTTTGGCTGGCGTTGAATTCCTCAACCTGCGCCGCAACAAGCTCTCCCAAACGGCCGGTAAAAGCGTGCCAGAACTGCACTTCGGTCTGTGCCGATGCCACAACTGGCGACAGCATTGTAGATACGGCAAGAGCGCCGATAACTGATTTTCTCATTATTCCTCCCTTGCACCGCAGCGGTGCCGTGTCTCGAAATGCGAGGACCGAGCCCCCACATACTAGTTCGACCTCTTAACGATACACGGCTTCGGCGTTTTGGCAAGATTAACGCGCCTTGATGCACATACCGACTATCTTCATTAGCTGGACGGAAACGTGGCTGAGCGCGATGAATGATGCGAGTACACCTCTTTGTCCGCTTGGAAACGCTGTCAAAGATGACCTGAGACCCGACTTTCCTCCAACACAAGAAAGAAGTCATCAGTTGTTTTCTGGCCTCACCCTACAACCCATTCAATACCCAGAGGTGCTATTCAAAAGTCTTGCGGAGCAACACAAGGTTATCGAGCACCAGGTTAGAGGACCAAATGAACGCAGCGTCCGCGCCCGGTGTATCGAAGATGTCTTCGAAATTAGTGAAAGCTTTCTTGTTATTTACACCGACAGTATCGTTGCTGAACGTTGCCGCAGCGGGCCAGATCCTGTCGTCAAAAGATGGCATCATCCAATCTGTTGGCACCGCCCAATGGGCAGCTGAAAACCCTGTTGCATCGTCCACGCCCTCTTCGTTGCAAGTCGAGCTGTCACGGGTCTGACCTTCAACCACCAGGCAACTACGGTCGCTCAGTGGGGCGGTATAGAACGTTTGCGCCCGCCAACTGGCATCCGTAATTGCGACCGTTTCACCATTCGCGTCCTGAACATGCGCAACCAAGCCGCCGTCGCCTGGATGAAACGCTTTCCCACGATTGTTCTCGGAACCCAGGCCAAGGTTTTCTTCCCAATCCACCATCATAATGGCCAAGGTAACGGGACGATCTGCACTGAACCGAACGACGTTAGAGTTGAACTGGGTAAACGGAACCTCATCAACCGCAAGCAGCGTGCCGTTCACATAGAGCTCGAAGTAATTGTCAGCAAAGATGTAAGCTACGAACTGCTCGCTGCCGCCAGCGTCCATGAGTGGGACACTGCCGAGATCGATCTCGGCGGAAGACCCAAAAGTCTTGCCTCCGCATTCGTTGTAGAGGTCAGGGGCGAACGGGACTTTGCCATAGTTCGTCGCGGCTGGGACTATCCAGACCGTGCCATCATCAGAGGCAATTTCACCAACCGCGCTGGTGCGCGTTCTAGGCCCGCAGTCAAACAGCCCCGGGTTGATCTCTATGGCCAACCCGGTCGTAAAAGTGGCTTCTTGGGCAACGCTTCCAGCGGGACAGGTTGCGACTAAAACGCCTGCAAGAACATGTTTCTTCATTGGATATTCCTTCTGTTACTTGATTTGCGGGCAAACTTCTTTGTCTGTGGTTTTGGGATGCCAAGCAAAGCACTCCTTTGCTGGCTTTGCTTGGCTCAGGACGTCCAGGCCTGACTCCGGTGTGAACCGCTAACTTCGCATCCTTTCGAAATGTGGATCGTAAGGCGAGGGCTTGATAACTTCCGCGCCAACATAATCCCCACACAAGTCCAATTGCATGGCGGCACCACACTGTGCCAAGTCAGGCGCGACGAACCCATAGGCAAGGTTCAACCCCACACGGTAGCCATACGCGCCTGACGTGATTGTTCCGACAACTCTGCCATCTTTCATCAAAGATGCACCCGGATGTGCAGGGGCGTGTGGCGCGTCGAGCTTCAACGTCACCAACTTGCGTTGTGGCCCTGCCGTCTGTCGTGCGAGCAGTGCGGATTTGCCGGTGAAGGCGCCTTTGTCCAGATTTACAAATCGTTCAAGACCCGTCTCAACGGGGTCAAACTCTGTGGTGAGGTCCGCTTTCCAGTGCAGGAACCCCATTTCCATCCGCATTGAGTCGACGGCACGGGCCCCAAAGAGTTTGAGGCCGTACTTTTCGCCAGCCTCACGCAAAGCGAGATAGGCGGCATAGAGGGAGGAGTTGGGTACATGGATTTCATAGGCCAGCTCACCCGAGAAGCTGATCCCAAGAACAGTCGCTGGCGCGAAACCTACTGTGCACTCTCTGACAGAAAGCCAGGGGAAGGCGCCGACAGACCAGTCTCCGCGTGCGCAGGCCGACAGAACCGCGCGCGCCTTCGGCCCGGCCAAAACAAGGATCGTCTGGTCATTTGTGAAGCTGCGGAAATGCACATCTTCGTTTTGTCTACGCTGTGTAGTCAGCCAATCCATGTCGTGGTATTCAGATGCGGCGGCTGATCCATACCAGACACGTTCTGGTCCGCGGTCAGATGCGGGCAGATTGGCAATCGTCGCCTCAGCCTTGATGCAGCCCTGGTCATTGAGCAGATAGGCCAGCCCGACACGTCCCTGACGCTTTGTGACATTGCCGCAGATCATCCGGTCGAGAAATGCGTGCCGATCTTTGCCGGTGATCTCGATCCGGTTGAATCCGCTCACCTCAGCCAAACCGACGTTGTTGGCGACATTTGCAACCTCGGCACCGACCACATCAAAGGTGTCGTCAAAATTGAAGGTCAGCGTCGGATGAAATTCTGGCAACGGTTTGATGTAGTCGACGCGCTCCCAGCCGTTCACAACCGTAAATGCGGCCCCTTCGGCTGCCAGAACAGGCGTCAATGGCGTCGTCTTTGCATTGCGCCCTGCGGGGCGGTGTTCATGAGGGAAATGGAAACGGAATTCGTTCTGATAATCCTCCACCGCCTTCAGCGCAGTCAGTTCTACGGTCGCATGTCTAGTGAAGCGACGAGGATCAATGACCCATGTGTCATAGCACGCTTCACCATGAACAATCTGCTGGGCAAGAAGCCATCCGTGGCCGCCACCTTCGCCTAAGCCCGCCCGCAATCCGATGATGCAATAGGCGTTGCGCTTGCCGGGGATCGGGCCAACCAATGGGGCACCATCAATTGTGTAGGTGATCGGGCCATTTACAATGCGCTTTATGCCGACCTCCGCCAGTGCTGGCATGCGTTGAAACGCGCCTTCCAGTACGTCCATCACGCGGTCCAGATCGTCGGGACAAAGGTCATTCGAGAAATTCGGGCTGATTCCGTCCATCCCCCACGTCTTGCAGTCTTGTTCATAGAACCCGACCAACAATCCGCCCTTTTCCTGCCGGGCGTAGTAATCCGAGATTGGACAGCGCAGCAGCGGCATCCGATGCCCAGCCTCTGCGATTGCTGGAGTGTCCTCGGTAACAAAGTATTGGTGTTCCATCGAGGCGACGGGATGTTGCACCCCCATCATCGCGGCCACTTCGTTCACACGGTAGCCACAGGCATTCACGACCGCATCGCAGGCAATATCTCCGTGTTCCGTGTGAACGATCCAAGTATCGTCCGCGAGCTGTGTCAGGCCGGTGACGGCGGTGTTGCGATAGACCTCAGCACCTGCCTTGCGGGCATGAAAGGCCAGCGCCTGACACAGTTGTGCTGGATCAATGTCGCCATCCTCGCCATCCCAGAGCCCACCAAGCAGGTTATCAGTCGAGATCAGCGGGTGACGACGTGCACACTCCGCTGCGTCGATAACTTCGTATTCCACTCCCATGCCGCGCGCCATAGACGCAAAATGGCGATACCCCTGCATTTGCGCCTTGGTGTTTGCTAGCCGGATACCCCCGTCCCCGTGATGATATCCAACCGGATAATCGGGATCGTCACGCAGTTTTTGGTAGAGTGCGATAGAATGGGATTTGAGACCCACCATCGTCTGCGTCATACCAAAGTTTGTGACCTGTGCGGCCGAGTGCCAGGTGGTGCCTGAAGTCAGCTCATCGCGTTCGACCAGGACGACATCTGACCAGCCTTCTTGCGTGAGATGATACAAGGTCGAGCAGCCTGCAATGCCACCGCCTATCACGACAACTTTCGTTCTGGATTTCATGACACATTCCTGTCTTGCGGCTTGATAAGCTTCACAAATATCCTCTCCTTTGGAAAATGTTTTTAAACGAGGTAATATCACAAAAAATCCGAGGTTTTGAAATGACTCTGTCCCTTCGCGCGATGCAGTATGTTCAGGCCGCCCTGAAGCATGGCAGCATCACGAGCGCGGCAGAGGTCATGCATGTGACCCCATCCGCCATTGCTGCGGCTCTCGATCAAGCTGAAACTGCCTTCGGCATGGCACTGGTTACCCGTGCGCGAGCCAAGGGGATTTTCCCGACACTTGCCGGTCGAGATGTTGGACACCGTATCGATGACTTGCTGGAAAGGTATGATGCATTGCTGGCAGACATATCTGATCTGCAATCAAGTCTCACGGGGAACCTTGCCATTGGTTACAATGCACCAATTGCTCCCGCCTTTTTGCCGTTGCTTACAGAGCAGATGCATGCAGCCCACCCCAATGCAACATTTACCTTTACGGAGGGTGACAACATCTCTGCGCAGAAGGGATTATTGGACGGAAACCTCGACGTAATTTTATTCGTTGAAGAAGTTCCAAATCCCCAAATCGCAACGCAACCGCTTGTTTTTGCGCCTACCTATTGTCTGTGTCGGGAAGATCATGAGTTTGCACAGTTGAAGAGGGTAGCAGCATCCCAGATTGCAGGCGAACGGCTTGTTCTCTTAAACCGGCCTGCGGCGCGAAGTTATTATCTGGATGTCCTTGAAAAGGGCGGCAACGACCTGAGCATCGTCGCAACTGCCAATTCGACCGAGATGGTGCGGTCTCTGGTGGCCTCCGGCATTGGGATTTCCCTATTGAACATGAAGCCTCGTGACGTTCAGACCTACGCCGGCGGCAGGGTACGTTGTGTGCCGATCGCCAACAGCGCAAATGGCGTTACACTCTCACTTGGGTTTGCGCCGGGGCCCAAACGAAAACTGGTACAATTGTTCATTGATAACTGTGTCGCTTTTTTCGAAGACGCAGGGGGGACGGACTTGATTGTATCAAGAGCTTAATCAAACCGGCGGCACCAAAACGGCTAGTTGTTCCATCATCATTTTCGGCTGACGGCCCAACGCTGACAATGGCCGGTCGTCAACCGGCAGCATCCCGAGCCGTTCAGCCAACTTTTTAACAGAGTAAACGGGCTGCGTGACCTGCGCCACAGCGTCGATCTTGAACTCATCCGAGTAGGGAATTTGCCCTGACACTTGCATTGTCCTTTGCTTCCAAATTTACCAAGCAAACCGTCTACAAATCTGGGGGTACCTCACTTCGCAGATCACGAAGAATGAACACGAAATGGATTTGCATCGCGCCCCTTACCGCTCTATTTTTTGATCGTGCAACAGGAGCGCCGATTGCATTGCGGCCTTTGTACCAGCATCCTAGGGTCAATGTTCTATGCGGGTATGTTTTCCTTCAGATAGATGTCGATACGAATGCGTTCTTGTGCGGGATTGTGCGGTACATTGTCGACAGTAGAACGGAGCAGTCGGGCACAGGAGCGTATCAGGTGGCCGCCATCCTGACTGATAACCGCATCGAAATAGCCATTCTGTAGGGCCGTTTTGCTTAGACTAGTCAGTTCATGGCCGACCACAACAAGATCGCCAGCATTATGTCGCTCTCGCAAAAAGCGCATGAGTCCTTCGTTGCCTGCTGCGCTGGAATAGATACCACGAATATCCTTGTGATTTTCAAATAGCTTTGGCAGCAATGAGTACATCATTTCGGGATCATCTTTACCTTCGACCGACGCAATGACTTCGAGGTTCTTGTACTCTTCCGCCATGACCAAGTCGAACCCCTGTCGGCGCTCCAAGTGATCGCGCGCGAACCGAGAACCGGTTATGAAGAGGATTTTCCCAGGCTCTTTAATGAAGCGGCCCATTAATTGAGCAGCTGTGCGCCCAGCCGACACGTTATCGATGCCGACGAAGTAGTCGCGCTCTGACGAGGGTAAGTCAGAGACCAGTGTCACAACAGCGATGCCCTTTGCACGTAAACGATTGACAGAGTCGCGAACAGAGGGTGTCTCTGGGCCGAAGATTGCAACGCCGTCTGTTTCAAGCGGGTCGATGTCGTCAAGGACCTTCACGAAATCCTGCGGGTCGAACGCAGCGGCAAGCGACGTTGTCAGCTTTGTGCGATCATTGGCAAGCTTTTCCGCCTGTTCCTGGATTTGGTTGCGCAGGTCCAGTACAAATTCGTTTTTGGTGTCTGGCAGTACAAACAGAAGGTTATAGACACGGCGCCGGGCCAGATTGGCCGCCGCGGTGTCCCGGATGTACCCCAGTTCCTCAATGGCTGCGTGGACCTTCCTGATCGTGACGGACCGAACCCCAGGGCGTTCATTCAGGACACGGTCGACGGTTGCAAGGCTCACCCCAGCCACGCGGGCAATGTCATTGACCGTTGGCTTCGCGATGACGCTGGGGCGTTGCTTGTTCAGTTTAGTCCACCATTTCCTTGGCCAGCGCATCAAACAGGAGCGCCACAGCTTCGGCGCCCGGATCGTTGTGGCCCTTGAGATTCTCCTCTGGCACATAAGCCGCCCGCCCGGCCTTTGCACGGTGAATTGATGCAGTGCTGTCAGCACCCTTGCGCGCGGCCGCTGCAGCAGCACAGATGCCTGTCGGCAGGGCGTCCAATGCGGGTGCAAGCGCGTCGACCATGGTGCGGTCACCAACCTGTGCGCCGCCGACCTGGCTGACGCGATTCAGGCCGTCGACAAGTGCCTTTTGCACCGATGCGCCGTTGGCGCAGGCGTCACCAGCCGCATTAAAGTATATCGCAAGGATCACGCCCGAAGAACCGCCCATGGTCTGGCTCAATTCGTTGCCAAGCGCCGGAAAGAGCTGGGTCAGATCGGCCAAGGGCATTTTGTCGAGATTGGATTTCAGAGCTTTTGCCGCTGTCGCCAATGTACTGCCAGTGTCCCCATCGCCAGATTTCGCGTCGAGCTGGTTCAACTGCCCTTCTGCGGAAATCAGCAGGTCGGCCACCTTGTCGATGACCTCTCGGGTTTTGGCGTTCTTTGACGGGATCGGTTCAATCGGCGTCAGACCATCTGGCAGTCCAACGACAAGTGGTGCTGCGACTTCAGCCAGCCCTGGCCAAGCCGACATTGGGACCGACGCTGCAAGCGCGTCATATTCGGCCCTCGTCGCATTCATGATCGAGACGGAAAAGCCGTGCATATTGAGTGACGTCATCAGCGGCGCAGGCCCGATCACGCTTTTGATGATACCGGATTCGGTCAGTGAATGGGTCAGCACCGACATTTCCAAAGGTGTCGTCGAGCCAAGGTTGTTGATGATAGCGATATTGTCGCCTTCTTGCGCATGGCCTTTCAACTTTTCGACAACTGTATTCATCGCGCCAGAAGCACCGCTAAAGTCAACCTGTTCCACACCGGGTTCGCCGTGAATGCCAAGGCCCAGCTCCGCCTTGCCCGGCCCAATACGGTCTTCTTTGGAGGAACCGGGGATCGTGCAAGTGTCCAGACTCATCCCGATCGAAACCACTTTGCCGATCACGGATCGCGCCGCTTTGGCCACGTCGTCAAGGCTTGCGCCATCCTCGGCCAAGGCGCCTGCGATCTTGTGGACGAACAAGGTCCCGGCCACGCCGCGCGGCTGCGGCAGGTCCGGCAAAGCGATGTCATCGTCAACGACGACCATCTCAACTTTGCGACCCAAAGCGCGCGCACGTTCGGCGGCGAGGCCGAAATTGAGCCTGTCGCCGGTGTAGTTTTTCACGATCAAGAGGCATCCAGCCTCACCCGTTACTGCGAGGATGCCGGCCAAGACCGCTTCAACCGAAGGCGACGCAAAAACCTCGCCACAAACTGCGGCGGTCAACATGCCTTTTCCAACAAACCCGGCATGGGCCGGTTCATGCCCTGACCCGCCGCCTGAGACCAAAGCAACTTTCGATTTGTCCCAGTCTGACCGGAATACAACCTTGATGTGCGGGTAACCGTCCAGGCGGGACAAGGTGCCACCGGATGCGGCAAGCAGGCCATCGATGGCCTCTGCGACCAGATTTTCCTTGGCGTTGATGAATTGTGCCATTGTTGTCCTCCCTTATACGACCCGCGCACCAGACGCGTCGAAATACAGTGGGTTCTGCGGGCTGATATTGATGATTGAATTCGCAGCGTAGTCGTCATGCGGGTCGATCAGTGTGGTGATGGCATGCCCGCTGACTTCGAGGTGCAGCCGGGTCTGGTCGCCAAGATGCTCCGAACGCACCACTGTCGCTTCAACCCCGTCGCCATGCCTGATGCTTTCCGGTCGTAGACCGATCTGCGCGCCCTTGTGATCCCCAGGAAAGATCGCGGACGGAAGGATGTTGATGCGCGGCGACCCAAGGCGGCTGGCCACATAAACACTGGTCGGGTCCTCGTAGATTTCTTTGGGCGTGCCGTATTGCACCAATCGCCCTTCCTCCAACACGCCAACATGCGTTGCCATTGTCATCGCCTCGATCTGGTCATGCGTCACATACAGCAGGGTTGAGCCGAGCTCGGCATGGATGCGTTTGAGTTCCACCCGAAGGTCAGCACGCAGTTTGGCATCAAGCGAGCTGAGCGGCTCGTCCATCAGGTAAATCGACGGGTCTCGGACAAGCGCGCGCCCGATCGAAACGCGCTGCATTTCCCCGCCAGAAAGCTCGGTCGCTTTGTTGTCGAGCTTGTGCGGGATTTGCAGGGTTTCCGCAATTTGCGCGACCCTTTTGGCGATCTGGTCTTCAGGCGTTTTCAAAACGGGTGAGCGCAGTGGAAAGGCCAGATTGTCGCGCACGGTCAAGTGCGGATAAAGCGAATACTGCTGGAACACCATCGCCACATCGCGTTGCGCCGGTGTGTCGGACCCAACATCACGGCCGCCAATATGGACGCTGCCAGCATCCAGCTTTTCCAACCCAGAGATCAGGCGCAAGGTCGTCGTTTTCCCGGCACCCGTTGGCCCCAGAAGCACGACAAATGCGCCGTCGTCGATGGTCATCGATACATCATCAATGGCAACGGTTTTGCCGAAGGATTTGGAGACATTCGTGAGTACAACTTCAGCCATGGAGGACGCCCTCGTTCAGTTCAGACCGCAAGGCGCGACCGGATTGACGGTCAAACAGGGTAACGGTTGCGGGATTGAATTCGAGACCCACGGTGTCGCCTGTTTTGGCGGGTTGCTGCGCCGATGTACGTGCCTTGACCTCACCCCCTGCGGTTTGCAGCGTCACGATTTGGGTGGTGCCGAGGTATTCGGTGGCCAAAACCTCTGCCCGGAAAGGCGCCGCGTCGGAAAGTTTGATATGTTCGGGCCGCACGCCAAAGGAAAGATCGCCTTCAAACGGTTCCCGCGTCTTGGGGATGGCGAAGTTTGCGTTTTGCATCGCGACTTCGGTTGCGCCATCGCCCACCTTTCCGTGAAACGGAAGGAAATTCATTGAAGGGGAGCCGATGAAGTCTGCGACGAACATTGTCGCGGGCTTGTCGTAGATTTCCTGCGGCGTGCCGAATTGTTCGACCACCGCGTTATTCATCACCACGATTTTGTCGCCCATCTGCATGGCCTCTAGCTGGTCATGCGTCACATAAACCGTGGTCGCACCCATCCGGTCGTGCAGAGCGCGGAGCTCTTCGGCCATATGCTCGCGGAATTCCGCGTCCAGCGCGCCCAGCGGCTCATCCATCATGAACGCCTTGGGCTGACGCACAATGGCGCGACCAAGCGCGACGCGCTGCCGGTCGCCGCCGGAAAGGCCGCCCACAGGACGCTTCAGGATATCTTCGATGCCAAGGATTTTCGCGACTTCGGTCACCTTTTCGCGCACCGCAGAGCGCGGCATACCCTGAGAGACAAGCGGGTAGCTGATGTTCTTGTAGACGTTCATATGCGGGTAAAGCGCGAACATCTGGAACACAAAAGCAATGTCCCGTTCGGATGGTCGTCGTTGAGAGATCTCCTCGCCATCCAGATAGATCTCGCCAGAGGTTGGAAGCTCCAACCCTGCGATCATCCGCAAGGTCGTTGTCTTCCCGCAACCCGACGGACCGAGGAGCATGAAGAACTCCCCGTCTTCGATCGTGAAGCTGCTTTCGCGCACGGCCGTGAAGTCGCCGAACTGCTTCTTCAGGTTCTTGATGACGATCTGGGCCATGCTTACTCCGGAAAGTGGCTGACGATGATGAACATCACCGTGCCGGTCAGTGTGACGATGAATGAATAGGTGAAGGCCCAGATCACGAAGGGTTGCATCAGCATGAAGACACCGAGCGCAATGATGATGGTCGCCATCATTTCCCATGGTCCGCGGCGCAGGCGGAGAAGACCGTTGAAAAAGTTCCTCATTTGCGCACTGCTCCGAATGTGATCCCACGCAGCAGGTGCTTGCGCAGAAAGATGGTGAAGATCATGACCGGCAAAAGGAAGATCGTGACGCCGGCAGCAATAGCGGGCCAATCAAGACCACCGACGCCAATGATTGTTGGAATGAACGGCGGGGCCGTCTGGGCGTTGGCCGTGGTCAGAAGCACCGCAAAAGCATACTCGTTCCAGGCAAAGATCAAACAGAAGATCGCGGTTGAGGCGATACCCGTCGCCGCCTGGGGCAGCACAACTTTGTAGAAGGCCTGGAAACGGGTGTAGCCGTCAATCAGCGCAGCCTCTTCATATTCGCGGGGAATTTCGTCGATGAACCCTTTGAGAAGCCAGACCGCTAGCGAGATATTGACCGCTGTATAAAGCAGGATCATCCCCAGATGCGTGTCCGACAGACCAAGGTTCCGGTACATCAGGAAGATCGGGATCGCTACGGCAATGGGCGGCATCATCCGCGTCGACAGAATGAAGAACAGCAGGTCATCCGCCAGCGGGATTTTGAAACGGCTGAATGCGTAGGCCGCCAGCGTTCCCAAAAAGACGGACAGGAATGTGGAGCCGAAGCCGATGATCACCGAATTCAGGAAGCGTTCGCCGAACTTTGACGGCCCCACGATGACCATATCGTATTGGCGCACGATCTCGTCAGCCCAGTTCTCGGGTGGGTTGTTCGCAAGGAATTCCTCGGTCTGCCGCGTGCGTGTCGTGAAGAGGTTCACGTAGCCTTCGAGTGTCGGCTGAAATCCCGCCTCACTATCGCTGCCAATGATGTATTTCGGTGGATAACTGATCGCATCAGCCGGGCTTTTGAAGCCGGTTAGGCCGATCCAAACAAGCGGGATCATCGTAATCAGCGCATAGGTGATGACCAGCGCGCCTGCGAACCATTTGGTTCGTTTTGATGGCTCGGTGACGGAAAAGCTGCTCATCTTTCTTTCACCTTGTTCAGTGCTTTGACGTAGATGCTGGCGAGGCCGAATACGGTCACGAAAAGAACGATCGCGTAGGCAGAGGCGTAGCCAGTGCGCCATTTCTCAAAGGCTTCGCGCTTAAGGTTGATCGACGTCAGTTCAGTCGTCGATCCCGGCCCGCCCCCCGTAAGCTGGACGACAAGGTCGAACATCTTGAAGTTCTCAATCCCGCGGAACAACACAGCCAGCATGAGGAAGGGCAGCACCATTGGTACTGTAATCGTGAAAAACTGCCGGAGCTTTGATGCGCGATCGACCTCCGCCGCCTCATAGATGTAGTCTGGAATACTGCGCAGCCCGGCAAGACAGATCAGCATCACGAAAGGTGTCCACATCCACGTATCCACAATGACGATGGACCAGGGGGCGAGGTTGACCTGCCCCAACATCTCGAAACTCGACGGGTCCTTCCCGGTGAAAAAGGCGATAATGTAATTGAAGAGCCCGATTTGCGGCTGGTAGAGGAATTTCCAGAAGTTGCCGACGACTGCAGGCGACAGCATCATCGGCAGCACGATGATCGTCGTCCAAAGGTCGTTCCCCTTGAATTTCTTATTAATGAGCCAGGCCAGCGTGAAGCCGATCAGCACCTGAAAGAAGATGGTCCAGAACAGAAAATGTGCCGTGGCCTGCATGTTCAGCCAGATATCGCTGTCTGTGAGGATCCGCTCATAGTTACGGAGACCGATCCATTCGGGCTCCCGGTTTATCCGATTGGCTTTGTAGTTGGTAAAGCTCAGCCGGATGGTCCAGATCAGCGGAAAAATGTTGATCGCGAGAAGCAGGAAAATCGTCGGAGCAACAAAGATCCAGGCAATGGCCCGATCCGATAAACCCCTGATTTTGCGCGCAACTTGCACGGGCGTTGCAGCGGCAACGCGATCTACTGTCTTGTCAGACATTTTTTTTGGCCTGTTGCTTGGGTTCTGCGTCGAGGCCGAAACCCCGACGCCTATCTTGTGGAATGACTTACAGCTTGCCTTCGTCCTCAAAGACCTCGGTCCAGTCCTCGATCAGCTTATCAAGCGCTTCCTGAGCCGTGCCCTGGTCGGCCACGACATAGTCGTGAATGCGTTTCTGCATGGCGAGAAGAAGTTCCGCATAGGCTGGCTCTTGCCAGAAGTCCTGAACACCATCCATGGCGACCAGAAAATCGCTCGCAAAGGGCTGGCTTTCAACGAAACCCGGATCATTCAACACGGCGTTATGGGCAGAGTATCCACCAAGCTCCCACCATTTCGCCTGCACTTCAGGGTCAGCGAACCACTTGATGTATTCAAGCGCTGCGTCCTGCTTATCCGAATAACTGACGACAGAGATCCCCTGACCACCCAGTGTGGAGGCCGCAATATTCTGCGGTGGATTGACGAAAAAGTCGATCTTGTCACCGCCTGTCGTCGGATCCGCATACAGACCCGGGAAGAAGGCGAACCAGTTCATTGCAAGGGCGACCTGACCGGATTTGAACGCGTCGAGCGATTCACCCATGTAAGAGTTGGTG